>VTLG01007104.1_pt1 | contig 23147 bp, 28 predicted proteins | sample 4694571 | NCBI WGS metagenome assembly VTLG01 (sample SAMN12604809, study PRJNA352737) | marine metagenome | biome: ENVO:00000447; feature: ENVO:00000209|ENVO:00000569|ENVO:01000036; material: ENVO:00002151; isolation source: viral sequences binned using virsorter ...
TTGGGAAAACAAAATTTCCAGTCATAGTATCCTCCTATTAAGCAAGGTTATTGTAACGGACCCGAGTTATTCGGCATCCTATATTATATATAGTACTTTTTTTTCAAAAGTACATAGGTAAAGTTAATTTTTTATTCCATTACCTATATTATATTTCGGACAAAGTTCCCATTGTCCTTTATCCTTATAAGATATTATTTTAATTTGTCTTAGAGGAGCAATAGGATTTAAATTGTTTTTATTATCTACTGTTAATAAACCCCAATCACTCATTAAGGTTGCTATTGTATTTCTTCTTGCAACATCATTTTCTTCTAAGTTTGATTTCTTTCCATCTAATAAGAATAATTCTTTAAAATGTACTATGAAGTATCGTCCTTGTTTGTGTAGAATGTGACATGATTGATAAAGTTTATTATCTTTACGAGATGCTACACCAATACGAGTTAACGTTTCTCTTATCTTTAAAAAATCATCTGGCTCATTTAACGTAACCTCTAACATATTGTTAGGGTTCCATTCTACTATATTATTTTCTTCCACCTTTGGCCACCTTAGTTTTCAATTCATTTATTTGTTCAGTGGATAGGAGTGTTAAAATTTGGCGGGCTTTTTCATTGCTGTAACCATAGTATTCTTTAACGATCTCCAAGTCACTTATTTGTTCTGGTTTAAACCATTTAGAAAACCTTTTACGTTTTCTAATTATATTTATAAAAAAATCAAATTGAAGGCGATTGTCAATATGATGGTTACGATTCATTTCATTTGCTGCTAATACTGTATCAGGAAAGTATGATAGTGACCTATTAATTAAAAAAGGATTATAAGCTTTTTCTGTAATGTCATCAATCATTATATCTTCTTTAGTATAATTTATTGCATCCGTAAATTTAAAAGGATTCATTTCGTTCTACTTTCTAGCATTGATTGAAACTCAGCGATAGTTGGTACTACAACCGCATCCCACCATTTTATAAAAGCGTTGTAATCATTATCAAAGTACGATTCTTTTATAAACGTTTGTATTTGATCACATTCAAATGCCATAGAAGGTTGTATTAAGCTGTGTGCTGATAATAGCTCGCACATTGCAAGCTGATTAACAAACTGATTTATCATTTCCATTTCAACCATTTAATATTATTATAATCCTTTTTGCTAGATTTGTAAACCATTTTTTATCATGGCCTTTAGTTGTTTCTGCTGCAGTACCTATTCTTATTCCACTTGTTTCTACAAAGTTACGTGGATCGTTAGGTACACCATTCTTATTAACTGTTATTCCGTTTTCTTCTAATCTATCTGCAGCTTCTCTACCACTAATTTTATTCTTACTTAGATCAATTAATATGATATGACTATCAGTTCCACCGGTTAAGACAGGTAATCCATTTTCTTCAAATGTTTTTGCCATAACTTTTGCGTTAGCAATAACATTCTTTATATAATCTTTAAAACTCTTTTCTTGTGCTTCAATATAACACTGTGCTTTTGCTGCAATAATATTCATTAGTGGACCACCTTGAGTCCCTGGAAATATTGAACTATTAATTTTTTTAGTTAAATCACCATCATTCCATAATATCATTCCACCTCGAGGACCACGTAATGTTTTATGTGTAGTACTTGTTACTACGTCTGCGTAAGGTAAAGGACTCGGGTATTCTTCTGCAGCAACTAAACCACTATAATGTGCCATATCACATACTAACTTAGCACCAACCATGTTAGCAATATATCTAAAACTTTGCCAATTTATTTTTCTTGGATATGCGCTTGCACCTGCAACTATAACTTTAGGTTTGTGTATTGCTGCAATCTTTTCTATCTTTTCATAATCTATCAAGCCATTTTCTTTTACACCGTAACTTATAGACTTGTAAACTTTACCACTTAATGTAGGTGGTGCTCCATGACTTAAATGACCACCGCTTGCTAAATCCATTCCTAATATGGTATCACCCGGATTCATAAGTGCCTGATAAACTGCAGTGTTTGCGTTTACGCCACTATGAGGTTGTACGTTTGCAAAAACACATTTATATAAGTTTTTTGCTTCTTCAATTGCTAAGTCTTCTATCTTATCCATGTACTTACAACCGTTATAATATCTTTTGCCTGGATATCCTTCTGCATACTTATTTGTAAATACACTACCACATAAATCCATAACAGCCTGACTTGCAAAGTTTTCGCTTGCTATTAATTCAATAGTGTTATCTTGTCTCTTTATTTCTTTATCTAGAATTTTTTTAACTTTTGAATATATCATTCGTTACCTTTTCTGCTAGAGCCATTCCCATAGTCCAGCCTAAATGACCTGCACCACTATTTACCCATATGCCTTTTGTTTTAGTTACGATAGGCATCATATTCGGTGTCATCGGTCTTAAACAAGCCCAGTTCTCTGGTCTACTATCTTTAACAAAAGTATTTTTTCTTACCCATCTTCTTAATGGTTTTATTCTATCCATTCTAATATCATGATTCCAACCGGCCAACTCTGCGGTACCAGCAACTCTAAACACGTTATTTGAAAATGGTGATGCTACAATCTTTGCGTCATCATCTAGTATTGATGTTGTTGGCATTTCTGTATCGTGATGATATGAAATAGAATATCCTTTTATTGGATATATATTCAAATGCGGTAATAGAAAAGACGTATAAGCACCAGCACATATTACTACTTCATCATATTCTTGCTTTAACTCATCAAGTGTTTTTGCATGATCTCTCTTACCAGATAAATATTTTATCTCTTTATTAGCAACTATCTTGTTTACGTTTATTCTGTAATCAAAATTATGATATAAGTAATTTGATATTTGTTGACAAAATTTATGTATGTCACCAACAGAATCACCTTTAGTAAAAGTTGCACCTACTATTTCTTTAGTTTTAATTTTATACTTTAGTAAGTTACCTTTCTTTACGACTCTGCCCCAACCAGTATCTTTAAATCTTTCTAAAGTTTTTTGAGCTTTATACCAAGACTTTTCATTTTTGTATATGTGAAGTATTCCACAATCTTTCTGATTAAAGTCAAGATTCAATTCTCTAATTAATTTTTTATAAAGTTTTCTTGAGCGCAAACTCCATTCAATTGTTTTTCTTGTATTATAATCATATGAGTTTGTTATTGTTGCACCTATAAATCCTGCAATCCATTTTACTTTTTCCCAAGACCAATGATCCATTCTAAACGCAAGAGGTGCACCAGCTTTGTTAATCCACTTGATACCTTTTATAATATTACTGTATGTGTTCCAAACTTCTGCATTACAAACAGAAAGCTGACCTCCATTGGCATAACTACATTGATGAGCTATTCCTTCTGGATCAAAAAGTCTTACTTTATAATCTTTTTTTGCTAGAAAGTACGCCGTGGTTACACCAGCAATACCACCACCAACTATTGCTACGCTTTTCTTACTGACCAATCTTCCACTCCGCCTATATAATTTTCATAATCTAATTCACTTACCACGTGCTCGTAAGTAAGTTCAGGTGTAGGTACTTTATTTACATGAGTATTATTCCAGTAAAGCTGTGGTACCGTGCGATGTCCTTTTTGTTTTAAAAAATCTTTGGCAAACATATCATAACTTACGTTTATTTCTCTAAAATCAAAATCCCATTCAACTAACTTTTTTTTCATTTCTTTACAATAAAAGCAGTCATCTTGAGTGTATAAAGTTAATTTAATTGAATTGTACATCTGACATAACCTCCGTTAAACATGCTACTACATTAAGTTCATGATCAGCAACAAATGCATTTTTATATTGATAATCAGCTAATATAAGTACAAGTTGTGGTATCGACTGTGGTGTTACTTTATCTTGCATTCTATCATACACTGCTCTAAAGATTGCACTTGCATCTGTATCTATATTATTAACAACCCAGTTACGCATTTTCTTAAAGTCTTTTGATTTAAGAAACTTAAATAAGTCGTCATAATTTTTATCATCAAGTGCGTTTGTTATTCCTATATCAATAGCACCATTTACTGAGTATCTTTGTAGCTCATTCAGTATTCTACGCCAATCAGGTGCAAACTTCATAATCAAGTTTGCTAACGCATTATTATCGCACTTAATATTTTCTTTTTCTAATATATCTTTTGCACGTTCCATAAATAAAGTGCAAAGTTCAGCCATATCTTTTTTGCTAGTATTAAACTCATAGACACCACATCTCGAATGTAATGGTTCAATGATTCTATTTTTAAAGTTACAAGTTAGTATGAATCTGCAATTGTTTGCAAACTCTTCAATAAATCCACGAAGCGCAGGTTGTGTGGATTGCGGATTTAAATAATCCGCTTCATCTAGTATTACAACTTTATAGCCACCTTGTAACGAAACTGTTGAAGCAAATTGCTTTATTTTATTTCTTAGCGTATCAATATTACCTTCTTCTGAACCGTTAATTAAAATATAATCGCAGCCGAGCTCTGTACATAGAGCTCTGGCTACTGTGGTTTTACCTAAGCCTGCCGTACCGGTAAGTAACATATTAGGGAGTTCACCGCTATCGACAATTTTAAGGAAGGTTTCTTTTAAGTTCTTAGGTAAAACAATCTCATTGACTGTTTTTGGCCTGTACTTTTCAACCCATAGAAACTGTTCAGACATTATTTCTTTTCTTCTGGTTTCTTTGTACTCGTATCTTTCATAGCATCCTCTTGCTGGATAGCTTCACTTATTTGAATGATTTGAATACATTGGTCTCTTAGTCCGCCAATGGTGGAAAGCTCTTCGCCTTTGAATCCACCTCTTTGAGTTACAGCATCAATCACTGCTACTGTACTTCTACTTGCCTTGTTTGCAAGGTCTTTTAATTGAGTTATATTATCTGACATGTCATGCTCCGTATGTTGAAGATTTTTCGACAGCAATCCAATACTTCAAATTATCCATACTAAATTGTGTCACTAGTTTTGAAGATATTTCTACATCATAGTCACCCGGAAGTAACTTAAGATTATCGAAATTTAAGATGAAGTTAAAAACAGCGTCCTGTTTAAATTCACCGTCCATATCAATAGAAAAAGCATTTGAAGTTGCATTTTGATTCTCAACTACTGAGAGACTTAATACACCATCTTTTGCTGTTATTGATAATTCTTTATGACCAAGAGTTGATGCAGCTTTCTTTAACTTGTTAAATGTATCATTATCAAGTTTAAACTTAACATCAGCCTCTGGCATTGAAAGTGTCTTTTGTTGTTTTGTTAATGTTTCTTTTGCCGCAGTAAAATATTTTACACTGGCTCTTCCACTTTCATCTGATAAAGTAATATATTCATCTTTAAAATCGAGTGTTGGTTTTTGTACCAAACTCATTGCGCCTATAAATTCATTTAAATCATATATTCCTATTTCTTTAGGAAATGATTCAGCAATTGTTGCTGTAGATAATATCGTACGAGATTCATTTACAGTCTTAATAACATTACCTGGTTCGATTAACAGGTTTTGATTTATTGCTGAATAGTTTCGAAGTATATCGAGAGTAGTATCACTTAGTTGCATAATAAACCTTCCTTTTCAATTATTATTATATAATAACACATTATATACTGAATGTACACAGTTATATTTTCATTTTAGAGAAATTTCTTTCTTTTATGAATTCTATTTTTGATTGAAACTTACCATCTAATATATCACCTTTATGTGATATTATAAATGTATTTGTATCATTATCTAAAGTATTTAATATTTTTAATAAATTTTCAATACCGTCATGGTCTAATGATGAATCAAACGTTTCATCTAATATTAATAAGTTAGTTGCGACAGAGTTTTTCATCTTTGCTATCTGTCTCCAAGTAAACAATAAAGATAGATCGATTCTTTGTTTTTCACCTTCACTAAAAGAATCATAAGTAAAGTCATCTCTGTGTCTTGATCTTATTGTTTCATTAAAGTTCTCATCAAGATTAAATGAAACAAAGAAATCAAGTACTTGTAAATATTGATTTACTAATTTATTAATTACTGGCAGATACTGTTTTATTATTTTAGTTTTTATTCCAGTATCTCTTAACATTTCTGCTATAACATTATTATAACTGTATTGTTCATTAACTTTTAATTTTTCTTCAAACAAAGATTCTTTATCTACGTTCATTTGTTGCAAATCGTTTCTGGCACCTGTTAAGTCTGCAGCAACTTCACTTTCTAAATATCTTTTTAATTCTTCGTTACTTTGATTAAGCGATACTATTTCTCTGTTATTAGCATTCATAGTATCTGTTTTTTCTCTTATCTTCTTTATTATTTTTTCTATAGACTCAATTTTATTATCAATAACACTACCGTTACTTTCAACCATAGTTAATGTTGATTGAACTTGATAGGCTTCATTCTTTGTATCAAGTATGAGTTTATCTTTATTTTCTATAGTTTGATCACACGTAGGACACACGTCATTTTTTTCTAGAAACATACCACGTTTAGCGATACCTTTCATCTCTTGTTTCACTTGTGCTATATGTGCAATAACATTATTTTTTTCTTTTTGTAAACTCTTTAGTTCATCACTTGCAGTATTATTTTCAAGTTCTTTACTTATGTTATTATTTTCGTCTTGCAGCTTCTTTATCTTTTCTTTACCCTTTTTAATTTGCTTTTCATACTTACTTTTATTTTCTTCTGTAACAGCCGCAATATCTCTTATATATTTTGTTTGCTGTTCTATCTTACTTTTAATTATATTAGTATCATTGTTTATACCACTAAGTTTTTCTTTTAAAACAGAATTTCTTTCACGTAATAGTATATTCATTTTTGAAAATATATTGATGTCCAGAAGATCCTCGATAACATTCCTACGATGTCCAGCATTAAGTTGCATAAAAGGTATGAAAGATGAACTTCCTAGCACAACTACCTGATGGAAACTCTTATGATTGAGTTTCAAAATATTTTGTTCTAGAATCTTCTGGTATTCCATGGCGTGTGACGATTGATTAATCATCGTACCGTCTTTCCATATTTCAAATATATTAGGTCTTATTCCTCTAAGTATTCTAAAGTTTGCTTTACCAATTGTAAATTTAACTTCAACGACAGCTTGTTTTTGGTTTATTGAATTGATAAGTTGGTTCTTACTAATCTTACGATGAGGTTTACCAAACAACGCAAATGATATAGCATCAAGCATTGTTGATTTGCCAGCACCATTATGACCAACTACTAATGTAGATTTATCTTTATCAAGATGTATCTCTGTAAAAGAGTTACCAGACGACAAAAAGTTTTTATACTTAATCGATTTAAAAATTATCATGCTATTTCAAGTGCCTGTGCTTCTGTCATTAATTCACGCATTTGTATTTTAATTTTATCTTTGTCCAAATCAGTGTCAACTGCTTCAATATATGAATCAACTATCTCAGTTGTATCTTCAAAATTCATATCTTCATCATCAACATTTGCACCCATAAACTCATTAAAGTTTTCTGCTATCTTTAATTCGTATATGTCTTGATTCTGAATGCGATCAATAAACCTATCAAACGTAAAAGGATCAGTCTTTTCTGCTACTACAACTTTTACAAACTTTTTTGATAAATTTTTATTATAATTATTATAATCTATTTCTTTGTCATTGTAAACAATTTTTTCAAATAATGTGTAATTATTTCTTATCTTTTCTATTTCTCTAGTTTCAGTATCAAGTATATGAAAATATTTAGGGTCATGTGCATCTGACCAAAAAAATTCCATAGGATTACCTAGATACCAAATATTACCTTGTTGTGATGCTGTATGAAAATGACCTGATATTACTTGTTCAAACTTCGAAAATAACTTTGCATCCATACCATGCGTGCTTTTTATTCCAAGTGCAAATTCAAAACCATTTAATTCTAGATGAGCGCCTAACCAATCTGCTTTACAGTCTTTTATAAAATTCATTGACTGCTCATAATTATCTGGACATATCCACGGTAGTAAACCCATACTTAAAGAACCATATTTCATTACTGTAGGTTCCATGATGATATGAACTTCATTCATATAATGTCCTAAACATTCTTTTAATGAATTAAGTTCGTTAGTATTTTTATAGTAAGTATCATGATTACCTGGTATAATATCCATCATCATGTTTCTTTTTCTTACTTGGTCTAAAAATACTCTTCTATTCTGATTTAGTGCTTTAAAATTTACAAACTTACGATGATCGTAATAATCACCAAGATGTAGTATTTGTTTTACGTTTCTTTTATCGCATTCTGGAAAAAATATATTTGTATAAAAATCTTCTGCATTATCTAAAAATATTTCAGAAGAGTTTCTGATACCACAATGTGTATCATTAAGTATTGCTATCTTCATTGTAAAAACTCTGATAAGTCTGAGTCTGCTATCTTCACTTTCCTTTTCTTTCTTTCTTTTTTTACTATCTCTTTCATTTCGTTATCTGTATTTCTTACTCTTTGTATTCTATCTCTTAATGTGTCTACAAAGAAAGAAGCCTGATTTGCACCAACACCTTCTGAACCGACATCAACAAAACTTTCGACACCAGATTTTGTAAGGTATTTAAGTTTTATCTCTTGTTGTTTTTTCTCTTTAGTTATTCTACGTAAAAAAGCATACCATGTTATTTGTGTAAAGTATGCGAATGCATTCGGTTTACCTGTTCGAGTTGCAGCTTCTAAGTTATAGTTACCTATTGCCTTTAAACAATTTTCAACTGCATCCATTACCATCTCTTCACGATAAGTATATCGAATAAAGTTTGCTTTGTGTGACAATCCTTCTGCTATTCTTAAAAAACATTGAGCAATATAGTCCGGAACTTTTGGAATATCTGTTTCTTCTTTTCTTGCATTTTCTACTTTCTCGACATAACTGACGACAGCAGTAGAGAAATCAGCATTATTCACATAATGAATACTTTTTTTACGTGCCATTTTTCCACCTTTTAATAATATTATACACTATTCTGTGTAAAAGTACATAGTTAATTTTTTCTCTTAGTGACGAAAAAAATTGTTTACAAAACATAAAAAATGTGATAAAATAGTATTATATACTGGAGAGGGAAGGATATACCCTTTAGTGTACAGTTTTAGGTCGAGGCTTGAACTTTATCACATTACCATTATCTGAATCGTTACCGTATGTTTCTTCTTCTGGCAATTGCTTGCCATACTTCTCTGCCAAAAAGTCTTCCATTTCTTCGTCGGTTAATTCTGCCACAGCTTTTTGTATCTCATCTAAGTTTTCATACGCTTTTCTTCTGTTACCATGTTTCTTAATTTCTGCATTTATAGCTCTTATTGTTGCTTTATAATATTTTAACATATCTGGCGACGGGTTCGCAGTTACAATAATATGCGAAGCGTTTAAAGATTGTAAAGTGGCAGGATCATCTTGAAACGATAGCCATGGTCTGAATGCAAAAAATCTAAAACCGCGAAAGTAATCTTCAACAGTTATTATTTTTAAAGCTCGTTTAATTACTATTTCATCGCCTTCATCACTATCTGGATAATTAACTAACTCACAAACTATCTCATCGTTATTAGTAAGCTTTAAATGTTTTATATTTTCTTTCATAGTTTTACTTTAAATGTTTTATGGTTAAATTTTTCTCTACCATAGATTCTAAGTCTTTCATCACCGTGTAATATTCCATAATTTTTTCGTGACTTCCAACTTATATCATCTACGATATCATAGAGCGTTGTATCTTTGTTATCATCTGTTTTTCTTAATCCTCTACCTATACTTTGTAACACACGTATTTGTGATTTAGAAGGAGAAGCAAATACAATATTATGTAAGTTCCTAATATTTATACCGGTACTAAATGTTCCAAGTGACGCTACTATTATTGAATCTTTTTGTTTCTCAACAATCGCTCTTATACCTTCTCTATCAGATGTTGCAGTTTCTCCTGATACGAAAAAAATCTTGCGGCTTTCATTTGCTTTTTCTTTTATAAGATTATATAATGGCTTACCGTGTTTATCTACATAGTTATACAAAACTAGTGTGTTACCTTTTAAATCTAGAGTTAAGTTACGAATAAATTTATTTCTTCTTTGATAGTTTACAATGTGTTGTATCTCATCTTGATAAGTCTGTTTGCCAAATCCTTTTCTTATATTATCGTCATATTCTAATACTATTCTTTGTATCATTAACTTTGCAAGAGTATCGTCATCTTGAAGTTGCCTTGTACTTGTAACTCGATATATTTTACCAAACAATCCTTGTAGTACTAATTCGTGTGTTAGCGCACCATCTAAAGTTCCTGTCGTTCCAAATCTATATTCAGCTTCTTTACATTTATTCATAATTAATGTTAGTGACTTAGATTTAAAACCATGGCACTCATCACCAAATACTGCACCAAACTGTTCGAACCATTGGTGAGGTAAACGATAAATTGATTGCCAAGTACTAACTAAGACTCTTTTGTCAGTGTTCTTATCTTTTCCTGAATATATTCTATGACAATTATTTTCTATATCAAAACCATAGTCTTTAAAATCTGTATACAACTGTTCAACTAAAGATGTCGTAGGAACTACTATCAAAACATTATCTTTATAATTTTCTAAATACCATCTTACTAAAACATATATTATTAATGACTTACCTGAACCAGTAGGTGATAATAATATCGCATTCTTTCTTTGTATACCAGTTGCCACTGCATCAAACTGATATGGTCTTATTATGTGTGGCATATTTAAATCTTCTATAAAAGCCATTAACATATCAACGTCGATTGGATTACCAATGTTTGGACTTCCATAATCGCTTTCAAGTACCTCAACTTCATATTCTCTTGATTCTGCAAATTTTAATACTTGTGGAAACAAACCTGCTGGCAGCTCGCTTGTGATTTGATTATATAATCTTATCTTACCGTCCCATACACGATTCTTATATGCAGGCATAAACTTATACCCTGGAACATAGAAAGAAAAAAAGTCTCTTAGTTCCGCACTTGTGCCACTATTACAATCTATTTGTAATACCGCGTGATTTAATTTCCTGACTCGAATTGTTTCCATTTTATTATATTTGATATTGTTTGATGTCGCCATTTTAAGTTGTCTATTATTTCTGATAATGTTTCTAAAACTGTTTTCCAATATTGTACTTTTTCTTCTGACTTTTGTATTTCAGGATCGCTGTCATAATAGTAATCCATTTCACCTTTTAATATTTTTAATCCATCAAAAGGATCTGGTTCCCAACCTTTTGTTTCTATGGTTTCTTTATCCATCTTACCATTATAATAAAGCCATTTATCTTTCAATAAAGTTTTTTGTTCCATCTCTGCACGTTTTAATTCTAACTTTGCAGTAGACCAGTGTTGTAAATATTTGGAATGTAGTATTGGTGTTTGTCTTGAGGTGTGTACTAAATCAGTACTTTCAATAACACAATCTCTCTGCCACGTTTCGTGGACTTGTTTCAAGTCTATCATAATGTCTCCAATAATATATATTATCTATTACCGACTACGTTGCCTGTAACAGTAAATGATTCAGTAAAAGCTCCAGTTGTAGGGTTCTTTTTAAGTATGTCAAAGTATGTAAATCTAAATGATGCACCGAAAGTTAGGAATGAATCTCCACCACCAGTTGTTTGAAACTGTATGTCAGTTAAAGCAACAGGTATTGCGTCTCTATATTTGATTCTTACTATCGGTTGATTTGAACTGTTGAGTATCGAAAGAGTTATATCAGCAGAGCTTGGTGGTAACGCTGCATTTTGAAACCTTTGAGTTGGATTAACATTGTCTTGATCTAATACTCTTCTCATCCAGTCATGCATTTCTGTATATGACTTCATATCTTCATCTAGTATTATATTTGCTAACATCTCATTATAAGTTAACTTGTCGCCAGGCATTGGCACAGCAGCTACTTTACGAAAAGCTAAATCTGCAGAGTTCATAATAACACCTGCATGCGTAAAGTCTTGAACAAAATAATCCAAGTTAGGATAGTTTGTTCTATCGATTACGAGTTTAAAGCCTGTCGGCTGAAGATAATTGAAGTTTGTTGTTAATGCCATAATGTTATTTATATCAAAAAAAAGAGGAGCAGAGCGCTCCTCTTTTAAAAAGTGCTAAGATTTAGGCACCTAGAATATTATCAACTCTGAATATTCTGTAGTACTGGTTAGTCTTAACTGCGGCTAATCCGTCTCTGCCTGACATATTACCTGTGTCGACAAATGGATTTGATACCATTCCATATCTGGTTTTAAAACCAATCTTTGGTTGGAAAGTATCTTCCCCTACTGCTCTTACCATTGTTAATGGTACGTATGGGCAATAGAAGATACCTGCATCGTATGGGTTAGTTCCCTTATAGCCTACGTTGATGTAGTCTGTATTTGCATACGGATCAATGTAAACTCTGATTCTGCCGTTTAACACACCAGCAAATGTATTACCTGTGTCATCAACTGTTAGTGATGCAGATAATGCAGGTGTATAGTCAAGCATACCAGCTGCGTTTAATGCAGATGCTACGTCTGATGAGCAGATAATAAAGTTACCTTTACCTCTACGTGTTTCTTTAGCAATTACGTTTGACTCTCTTTCGATTTGAAGAATCAAACCTTTGAACTTCTCAACTGACCATCTGCCGTCTGCATCTGTTTGAACATTAAAGATACCATTTACAGCAGTGTTCTTTTGTAGTGCACCAGTTTTTGCTTGTGCGTTGATTGTTCTAATTACTTCTCTATTGATTTCAGCTAAGATCTCTGTTGACAAGATGTTTGCCAATTCTGTCTCAGCGTCAAGACCGTGAATTGCTTTAAGGTCTTGAGCTAATTCTAAGCTGTATTCAGCTTTTAACGCTCTTGACTTTGCAGTCACAGTTGCTTTTTCAATAGTGAAACCCATTTCTCTGAAAGCAGTATTACCTGTTGAACCTAGTGTCTCACCTTCACGTGTAGTCATACCTCTTCCAGTTAGATTTGTCAATCTTGCATCGTCTGCAGTTGAGTCTGAATCTAAGTTAGAAACGTTAAGACCTGATACGTTATCAGAGTCATGAGTACTAGCGCTGTCACCAGAAAAGTTTGTCTCTGGCTCGTTGATAGCAAGTGCTTCTCTATTTGATGTTGAACCTCCACCATATCTTGACTTCATGGCAAAGATTAATCCTGTAGGACCTGACATTGGCTGCACACCACAGACATCATATGCCATTAAGTTCGGCATAGCACGTCTTACGAGCGCAATCAATACAGGGTTCCAATTTGCAACACTCGTTGTGTTGTTAGCTGGACCGGATTCTTGAATCATTCCTTCTTCTTTTAAAGCTACTTCTTGATTCTCGAGTATCGCGGCTGTTACAGCTTTTCTGTGGCTGTCGGTGATTTTACCAGCAGATTCTTCATCTAGTACTGGTGCCCACTTTTCAACCAACTTATCGTAAGATACTGTATTTTGCATCTGTACCCCCTATTTTGCGGTTTTCTTAATTGCTTTTAAATACTGGTCCATTGAACCTGATACTTCCATTGATGGACTATCATCTTCTTCAATTTCATCAGTACCTGTTACTTGATTAGATTTGAAATATGATTCCTTAACTGTCGCTACTTTTTGTGCAAAAGTTTCTTGGTCTTCGTAATCAATATTATCAACTAACTTTGTAAGCTTTTCGACTTGAGTATCAGCTAATCCTTTAGAAGCTTCTCTTATTACAGCGTCTCTTCTAAATTCTTCTAACTCCTCAGCCATGCTTATGGCGTCGTCTGTGGCCTTATTGAGTTTTTGCTCAAGGTCATCAACGGTGTCTGCTAGCTCTTCAACCATGTCAGTTTTTCCTTCTGGCACTTCGATATAGGACTCAGTAAACAAGCCTTTTAACTTATTCATAAAGTCTTCTGCAATCTCAGTTCTTAAACCATTTTGGATAGCTAACTTGTTGTCTTCCATCCAGCCTTCAACTACGTAGTTTAGGTAGCTGTCAACTTTCTCTACGAGGTCAGCCTTTGTAGATTCAATCTCCTCGGCTAATTCTTCGTTATACTTCTCTTCGAGTCTATCAATCTCAGCATTTACTTTTGAATTGATTGCAGTCTCGAAAATGATTTCTGCTTTCTGCTTGAATTCTTCAGACAGTGTTGCTTCTTCATTTACCAAAGCTTTTAGATCGTCTTTAAAATCTGCCTCAACTTTTACTGTTGGCTTTTCTTCATCTTCAGCGATTGGCTCGCCATCAAAAGCCTCAGGGTCTGTACTCATTTTTTGCATGTACATTGCATTAACGGCTTTCTTATCCATTTTTTGCATATCATGTACCATAGCAGCAATCATACCGGCCTTAGTTTTTGGCATTGGATCTTTTTTGGTGTTATCAGCAGCAGTTCCACCGGCCATTTTTCTTTTTGGCGCTGTGCCTGTTGCACCACCTGCTTTGTCGACAGAAGCGACTGACTGAGCTTCAGCATTCTTAGGGTCGTGTTTCATCTCAGAGATTTCCTCATCCTCTTGGAGTTCCACGTCCTGATTTTCTATTTTTTCAGTCATTTTAGACTCCTTATTTTGATTTTAATATTGAGAGGAAATTCTTAAATGCGCGGACCTGCGTCTCATAGAGATCAGTTCTTCCAGCTTTTTTAATTTCAGTCTCCATTATTTCAATTGTCTGAGGTTTCACAACACCGTTATTCCATACCCATTCAACACCTTCCATTATCCCATTAACAAATGCTCCAGGTGCAGATGGATCTTGCACGATATCTACCGCGTTAAGAATATAATCGTCATTAACGACCATTGCGTTGTTGCGTTGGCTCAAACTTCCCATACCACGAGTCGATACACCGAACGTCACGCCACCATCGAGTAAGCCTTTTACGACTTCGCCCATTGGGGTTTTCAGTATCGATGCTTCACCCACAACATCATTACCTTGAAACTCAAGTTTATTGATCTTGTGAGAAACTTTATCTAAATTTACGGTCGGTCCTTCAGGGTGATTTAACTCACCGACTGCTCTACCTCTTTGTACTTGTTCTGTATCATACTTGTTTACAGCCTTTTCTATGATAGGCATTGGATATATACGACCGTTTCGATTCTTTTTTTCTGCTTGTGCAAAGATTCCTTGAATCTTATAATTTTTTTCGCCAGTTTTTTTATCTTCAGTAATTAAAAATTCAATATCATTTTCTGTAAATTCTGATATTAACTTCATATTAACCTCTTGGATACGCTATTTTTGTAAAATGCGTGGTTGTAGTACCTGCATGAATCTCATCTTCTTTTTCTTTTTGAATTACGATGGCTTGATTTTCATGCATTTGAAATGTTCCACCAGTAGTTACGTTTGTAATTAAATCATCTGCAGTTGCACAAATATAAACGTTTTGTGCTTTGCCTACGGTTGTTTTATTACTACTACCGTTTGCCGTAACTTTGGCTGCTAATGCTCTTATTTCCATTATCTCATCCTTTTATATTGTTTCATAAACTCACTGGCAGCTTTTTCAGCTTCTCTTTGAGATTTATACACATCAAGTCTGTCGCCATCTATATAAGCAACAAACCCGTTTCTTTCTTTATGTATCATAACCTTAACACCCTTAATCTTTTTATCAAAGACTATTTTACCTTCAGGACGTCTACCAGTTAACTCTCTCAGTTCTAAAAAAGTTTTCATTATTACCTTTATTTATACTTTTTTTGATTTAGACAGCTGCGCCTTCAATCTCATCGTCTCCGTCATCCTCATCGACGATTTCTTCTTCTCCATCATCAAGTTCTTCTTCATTGGATTCCTCATCTGCGTCAGCATCGTTATCTTCTGTCTCGTCTTCGATAGTCTCATCTTCAGCATCTCCAATGTCTTCAGCTGATTCTGTGTCATCTCCATCTATTTCATCCTCTATCTCTTCATCTTCAGGATCGCCATTATAAATTTGACCTGCTAATTTTACTTTAGCTTGGTCTAAAACATCAGTTAGCTTAACTGTCATGACGTCATTAAATATTTCATTTGCTTTATTGTAATCTTTATCAAGAGAACTCTTAACTAAATCTGCTAATGGATTCTCTTCTTCTTTAGTTACATCTTGTACTTCACTCATTACACTACTCCTTGGTCATCATCTGGTTGTTGTTGTGCACCAGCAATTTCTTTGTTCATATTATCTATAGTCTCATCATCAAACAACAATACGTTCTTTTGTACCCATTCTTTTGAAAAGTACTCACCTACGTAATTTGTGATTTGATCTAATGATTGAATTCTTTCTCTCAATAGTTCTGCTTCTTTAAGTTCTGCAAAATGATTGTCTCTTAAAAAATCTATTGTTACTTTATTTTTCCATGAGTTCCAATCATCTTCAGTTATGACATTTTTTAATATTAATTGTTTCTTAAGAATATCATAAAATAAATTTGCAAACCTATTTCTTAATCTATCAATAAACTTTTGAAACTTTAATTCGTCTCTGCTTATTTCAGTAGCTCTACCTAAAGAAAACTGTTGTTCTTGTTCTAAACGATTCATAGGAACGTTTAAAGATCTATACAATCTTTTTTGAAAATATATTATGTCTTCAATCTGTCCTAAGTTTTCTCCACCTGGTAAAGTACTAATCTCGGTACCCCTACCACCTTCTCTACGTGGTAACCAAAAATCTTCCAACATAGACATGTGTTTTCTATCATCTCTTATCTCACCAGTCTTGGCGTCATAAACTAACTTGTTTCTATACTTAGCCATAATATCTTTCATATATTGTTCGGCTTTACCACGTGGTAAGTTACCAACGTCTATATAAAACATTCTACGTTCTGGTGCTCTTGCTAGTCTGTAAATAACAAGAGAATCTTCCATCATTCTAAGTTGAGTTATTGGTTTCAATGCTTTATGAAGATATGATATAACTTTTTTTCTATGTTCATCTAGTAAACCTGACGTACAATAACTTACTGAGTCCAAAGTTAACTTAACGCCAGATGCTTGTGATCCTGGTTTTTCTTGATAGATATAAAATTCATTTACTCTATCTACTAAAGTCGCTCCACTTATTGGATCTTTTTTCTTTTTAACTTGTTTTACTTTTCTTATCTTTACTGTATCAATATATCTTATTTCTTGAATACCAGCTGTTGGATTATTTTCATCTACTATTAAATGATGATATATTCTTCCATCAATGTACCATCTTCTAAATATGTCATGCCCTAGTTCTTTAAAGTTTAACATGTTAAAAATGTTTTCAAACTCTTCAAACATTGTTTTCTTAACACTTGCACTTACAGGTACGTTATCAACATTTAAAGCTATTGATGGTTTATTTTCTGCTGCAGTTATTGCTTCATTAACAATGTCTTCAATTGCTGCATCAGCTTCAGGCTGATAAGCTGAACCTCTATATTTAAGTATCAGTTGTGCTTGGTCTTTTGAATCATCACCTTCCATATTAATATAGTGACCATAGTGTGAACCTGCAGAGGTTGCTGTAACGTAACCTGCACCGTCATCATCTCGTGGTGGTACGATAGACTTGATAGCCTTATTGTCTTTAGCACGAGTTATTTCAAAACCAAATAATTTAAAACCTTCTGCCATATTAATTCCTTTTTATTAGGAGGACCTTAGCCCTCCTAATATTTATAGTTAAGATGTAGTGTCAGTCTCGTAGTACTGATAAGCGAAAGTAATAGTGAATCTTTCGATCTCATCGTTAGTAGCGTAACTTAAATCAATAGCTGACATGTCTTGAGGATATGATCCTCTGAATGTATACTTCTTGATTGTTTCGCCTGATCTATCGAGTTGTTCAACTAACAGGTCTGCTTCATATGCAACTGGAGTCGTAAGACCGGTATTTGCACTGTGTGCATTCATACCATTCATCCATCTCTCCATTGAGTTTCTGATAGCAAAGTCTGTATCGTTTATTATTGTTACTGTCCATACATCGAACGTTCTGTCTCCAGCCATTTTTAATTGTCTACCTCTAAATGGTACAACAATCTGACCTAACGTTGAACCTGGTAACTGAGCCGTTTCACAAAGAAAGGATGTCAGTTCTGGATCACCGTTAGCATAACCTGGAAAGTTAATTGTAGCCTTGAAGAGGTTAGGACGAGCCCCGCCGCCTCTTAGCTTCGATTTAAAATCATCAACGCCTAATACTGCCATTTATACCTCCTTAAACTGTACCAACGACTTCTTCAAAGTCTACGCCAGTTCTAACAGCCACAAAATTGAGTGTGACGAAGTTGATTGATCTCGCAGGTTTGATAAAGATACTTGCTACAAACTCGTTTCTATCAATCACTGCAGGTGTATTATTAGTTTCATCTGCAACGACTCTAAAGTCTGTAATACCTCTTCGACCTTTGACTTCTCTTAATACTGGTTCGACGATGTTTACAAATTCTGCTCTTGTAAATTCATCATTGAACTCAAACAATACTTGCTCTGCAGCTCTTGCAATAGCTCTTTCAAGTACTAAGAATAATCTTCGTACATTGATTCTATCGAATGCTGAAGGTCTTGCAAGCTTTGTCTTATCACCAAACAAAATAACACCTGCACCTGGTATATTAGCAATTGGATTTACTCCTGCTTTATACAAAGTGTCTCTTTGTGGTTTTGTTGGTGAGAACAATAATGATGTAATACCAAAATATTGACCTCTTCTAGAACCTGCTGGTGAGAACCATGGTGCTCTGTTTAAATCAGTTGCAGCCATGATACCTGCAGTAGATGATGCTGCCGGTAAGTTAATAAACTGATCATTAAACTTATCGAATACTTTTAAAAAGTTACCGTCCATAACTAAGTAAGACGACTTAGTAAAAGTATCAGCTGTAGCTACAATATTAGTTACTATTGTAGATGCACTAGTTTGATTAACAATATCGTTTCTTGCTGGTGAAGCTACAACTATACAGTCTTTTCTTAAAGAAGCTGCAGTTGCTACTAAATCATTTACGACTGTAGTTTGATCAGATCTACTTACCATTGATGGTGAAATTAAGAAATCAATTTCAACAGCATCTTTATCTTCAAATAGATCGAAACCTGACAAAATATTTGCAGTTGATAAACTTGCAACATCAACCCCACCGGCAAAGTTATAATCAATGTCGGTAGTTGTAGTTCCAGTTGTTTTAATGAAGTTATCACCACTATCGATATTTGTTCCAGCTCCTGCTCCTTTAAAATCTGAATCAAAGTCAATTAACCATGCATACTTTGATGTTTCGTTAATTACGTCTTTGACAAAGATATTTGAACCTGCAGTAGTTTTAGCGTTCTTACCAAGTGACAAGAATGCATATCTTTCTAGTAAGGTACCTTGTGTTCCTGTAAACTTACCTTGTTTGTCTATTATCGCAACGTGTACTTCATCATTCGTTGCGTTATTCTTTGTTGCAAAATCTGATGTGCCAGGTGCAGCATCAAATTCATTTTTATATGCCCAACCATTAAATGCAGCGTCTGCTGCTGTTGCCGGACATATTGATACTTGTAAACTATTTCCTAATGCTCCAGGATACTTTGCTACAAAAGTGTGTGAATCTGAGTCTAATGCTGATAATTGAGCATCAAAGTCTGCTGAATTCTTTACAACTTCTGCCGGCAACGTACTGTCACTATCAGCAGCAGTTTGACCTGTAGTCGAACGTGCGTTTTTAGCGGTACCATCAATTACTCTTACGAGTTCTAAAGCGTTTGAGTATCTTAAAAAGAAAGAAGCTCTATGAAAAGATATAGATGTTGCAGAGTCTGGTGATGCAAACTTATCTACTAAGTCTGCTTCATCGCTTACTCTTACTCTTTCTTCTACAGTACCCCATCTTGAATTGATGATTGTTGCGCCTGTAGTTGACTGGACATTAGGCACACCTCCAGTTAAGTCAATTTCTCTGACGACAACCGCTGGTGATTCGGATGGATTTGAGAGTGCCATTTTTTTATTCCTCTAATTATAAGTTGTCATTATACGAATATTCAATCTTACCACTATTTATACTTTTACAGGTTTTTATCGTGTTCAATAGCCCATGGGTGTTCTTCTGTAACTTCAAGCTTTCTTATCTGTTCTTCACCATCATCTATAAATCCAAATGGTACAATGTCTTCTTCTATTTCTTTTAATTTTTGATTAAAAATCATTTCTTTAATGTTTATATCAGTTAAATTATTAAAGTAAGCAGTTGATACAAAATAACCAAACATTACAAGATTCATTACTAAATCATCATGGTTACCCGTAGAAGCTTGATACGTTTGACCTTTTGCTTCAAATGTAGATATCTCTAATATAGTTTGTTCATCTACTATTTTAAGTTTATTATTTTCAAGTAAGTCTTTTAAAGCAGAACAACCAAGTCTCTTTGACTTTCTATTTATATCTACGCCAACAGCATTTGCTTTAATCGCAGACTCTACATGAACGTTCTCATATTCTAAGTCATAATATAAACCATTGCATACTACAGTACCTTGGTCATTTGATTCAACTATACAATAAGCCTTGTTGTAGACATTAGCATACTTATATATAATATTAGGGAAGAGTAATGGAGAGATAGTATTATTGCGATACACAACTACCTGCTCAAAAGGACGTACGTTAATATCGATTAAAGAAAATGTAGAATAGTCCTGTCCTCTTCCCTTTGAAACATCAGCAACTAATATATAATCATGATTTTTTACAGGCTCTTTATATACCAATAAGTCACCACCTTCTCTCATCTTAATTGGTGGTTTTGCTCTTAAATCTAAAAGTGTCTGTGCGTTTACTAATGTGTTACCTGTGCCAAAAAAAGTATTTCCAAACTCTTGATCAAACTGTATCTGTGATGTGTTGTTTATTGTTTCTTCTTTCCATTTTTCATCTCTACCTGGTACATCGTTCCAATCAACTCTAAAATGACTATACTCATTTACACCTTGTATGGCACCTTCCCATATCTTATGAAACGTATTTCCTATACCATTTGCAGTCGAAGTAACTATAATCTTAGTATCAGTACCTGAAGATATTACAGGATATGTTGATGTATAAAACTCAGCGGCTCTTTCCACAAAAGCAAACTCATCAAGATATAATAAGTTAACTGATAGTCCTCTTATTGATTGACCGGTTGTAGCTGCAGCGATAATTCTACTATTATTACTAAAGTCTATATTAGATTTGTTTAGTGCCTTAACACCTGGTTGTAGAAAGAAAGGAATATTTTCTAACATTATTGTTATTCTTGCTAACATCTCTCTAGCAGTTGCACCTTTGTTTGCTAACACTGCAACTGTTTTTTCTGGTGAAAATATTGCTGACCAAAGCAAGTAACCACAAGCCGAAACTGATTTACCAGATTGTCTACATGCAAGTACAACGTTAAATCTATTCTCTTGAAACTTTTTAAACATTTGTTTCTGATATGGATATAATTTAAATTGTACTAATCCAGCGTCTAGAGAAATAATCTTTGCATATGTCTCAATAAAATATATAGGATCTTTCATACATAAAGCATACTCCTTCACTTGTTCTTCAGTGAAGTTAGTAACAATTCCGTCTTTCTTTATGTTTGGATTGCCGAGATAGTTCTCATTCTGGTTTTGGCGTGACATCAATAATATCTTTTTTCAAAAGTTTTTGAAGTTCTGTAGTTGAACCTACAAAAAGATTATTTGTTGTATTTGCTATTTTTTGTATCTCATCTTTTTTGTCTAAGTCTTTTTTCTTTTTGTTTAAGTCCATTAGTCTATCATTAACATCAGATATATTTTTAATCATACCTGATAAAACTTCAAACGCTCTAGGGTGCTCACTCTCCCTAGCAACTTCAATCATAAGTTCTAAACTCTCTTTTCCTTTTTCAACTAACTCATAATAAGTGTCACGTGAATACTTATAGTCGTTATCTACATTTTTTTCTTCAGGCGGAAGAAACTTTTCAATATCTTTATTACTCATAACTCTACTAATTCACGATTCTTAATATGTTCTTCTTGAATCTCTTTTTTTGATTGACCGTGATATCTTACGGCATGATGTCGTTCAATCATCTTTTCGTTTATATTTGTATCAAAGGTCCAAAGTTCACCAAGTATTCTACCAAATTTACCTTTTGCATCTTTGTGTGTTTTTATTGTTAGTTCACCAGCACCAGTCCATTTTTGTAAAAATTCTTTAGCTGCTAATCCATATTTTTTTTCTTCTAAATCGCGTGTCCTTGATTCAGGTGTATCGATTCCATACATTCTAATTCTTTGTTTTCTTAACCAGACACCAAAACCTAAGTCAATATCAATATCAACTGTATCACCGTCTATTACTCTTACTAATTTGCATTTATATTCAAACATTAGCTCACACTATCTAAAATATTAGTTGTAAATCCGAATGTACTATCATCAGAACCAAATACATTTGTAGGATTCGGAGTAACTACTATTGTTTCGAGACCAATATCAGAATCATTAAGACCTGCCTTGATATCAAAAAATTTAGTTCTTGTATCTCTAATGATAGCATTATCAGCTATTGAACCATGATAACTTAACTTCATCTCAAAGTCCATGCTGTATATTATTGTTCTTCGTTGTTCCATCGCTCCTTCAAAATCGTCAGAAAAAGATACGCCATTTATAATTACTTGTATGTCTTCTTTAAAATTTGGAAACTCAGTTTGGAAAGGCTTTATAGTTAAAGCATACTGTGGATTAAAAGTTGGTAGTATTTGTTCAACAACTTGTAAAGCATCATCTTGTGACTTTGCATATGCGTTTAATTGAAAATTAATATTGTAGGGAACAGGATTGAAAAATTTCTGTCTCTTTGTAATAGAACCATCGGATGCCGTTGTTGTAAAGTTTCCAATCTTAGCTAACTGTCTTGTAGCATCATATGTTATTGCTGTTATCTCAAACGACATTCTTGGTAACTTTATCGCAACCTTTGTATCATTTTGTAAATCAGGATTTTCTCTAATTCTTTCTAAAAATTTATTTTTTGGTGCATAAGAAAGTGGAACTTTAACTTGGCTTATTACTGCACCACTTGAATTTTTACGAATCACGTATAAGTTATTAAACAGTCTACCAAATAATGCAACTGCTTTTTTTGTTTTTTCGTGATAAA
>VTLG01009652.1_pt1 | contig 23146 bp, 24 predicted proteins | sample 4694571 | NCBI WGS metagenome assembly VTLG01 (sample SAMN12604809, study PRJNA352737) | marine metagenome | biome: ENVO:00000447; feature: ENVO:00000209|ENVO:00000569|ENVO:01000036; material: ENVO:00002151; isolation source: viral sequences binned using virsorter ...
TGAGTGGGAGGTCGTGGAGCTTCCTGCTGTTTTGCCATCCGGAAAGGCTTGCTGGCCGGAATTTTGGTCTATAGAGGAACTGAACAGTGTTAAATATTCGGTTCCGCCGTACAAGTGGAACGCGCAGTATCAACAGAATCCCACCGGCGACGAGATATCGATACTCAAGCGCGAGTGGTGGAAAGTCTGGGATAAGGAAAATGTACCGGATCTTCAGTACGTCATTCAAAGCTATGATACAGCGTATAGTAAACGTGAGACGGCGGACTTCAGTGCGATAACGACGTGGGGTGTATTTTATCCTGATGAGTCGGGAGGGCCCCCTAATCTGATTTTGCTGGATGCCAAGAAGGGCAGGTGGGAATTTCCTGAACTGAAGGCAATCGCGTTGGAGCAGTATAAGTTTTGGGATCCTGAGACGGTTATTGTCGAGGCGAAGGCGTCAGGACTGCCTCTTACCCATGAGCTAAGGAACGTTGGCATTCCTGTAGTAAACTTTACCCCTAGCCGTGGTAATGATAAGTTATCGCGGGTTCATTCCATTTCGCCATTATTTGAGTCTGGTGTGATTTGGGCTCCTGATGAGCGGTGGGCAGAAGAGGTCATTGAAGAATGTGCAGCTTTTCCCAATGGGGAGTATGACGATTTGGTGGACAGCACCACACAGGCTTTGATGCGTTACCGGCAGGGTAATTTTGTCCAGCTTCCGACGGATTACCAGGACGACGAACCACGGACCCTGAGGTTTGAGGCGTATTATGGTTGACGGGTCCGCAGGCGCAGGAGATCAAGCGCGTCAACTTGCTGATTTAGAGGCACGATTAGGTGGCCTTCCCAGAGGCGGTTCCGGCTATTCTGGCGGCATTGCCGCACTTCCTTCTATTCGAGAGGGCCTAACCGCCGCCGGGGAGGGCACTGTTACCGCTTTGAACAGGGTAGCTCCTGGTCTAGGAGACAGGACGGCTGGTTTATCCAGTTTTTTGGGCTACCTTAGTCCTGCTTCTGATGTTGCAGGGGCACTTAGCGGGTCGGATATTTTTAGTCAGGGTATTATGGCTGGTGACCCATCTAAGATGGTGGCAGGCGGCTCTGAGTTGCTGGGTAACCTTGGGGCGGCTCTGCTTCCTGGTTCTTATGCGCCCCTTGATCCCGCCATGTTCATCGGTGTATTTGGCGCAAAAAATCTTGGTAAAGGCGTGGCGGATAACCTTAAAAAAGCCAAGATAATGGAGAAGAAGGCTGACCCGACTATTCATCTGGGCGGCTCGCAGCGTACTCCAGAAGAGAGTTTAGACCTTCCTTCCTATGCGGCCAGGAAGGATCCCGTTTTAAATGAGACTATGAGAACCAACTATGGCTGGCACAAGAATCCTGCGGATAATCTTTGGCGGCTGGAGATCCATACTGCTGAGAACTTTAAGTTTAAGAGTAAAAAACAGGGCGAGTTTGAACCTGAGAATGTTAATGATGGACGTTATCGATATATTAACCCTAAGATAAAGGCCCCTTTACGTTGGTCTGACTGGTTAAGTTTTCCTGAGCTAGAGAAAGCGTATCCTGCAATTAAAGATATTCACCTGGATATCACTATTGAAAGAGGCAGAAAGGTTGCCAAGGGAAGTCATAGACCTGCTTTTCAAAAGGCTCCGGCAAAGATAATGGTACGTGGAGCACCCGAAGACATTAAAAGTGCTATTCTGCATGAATTGCAGCATTTTATTCAATATCAAGAGGGCTTTGCAAAAGGATCCGGTCTACGCTGGGGAAAAACGCTTAAAGAGCGATTTATGAGTGGTGATAAAGAGGTAGAAAAATGGTTTAAGGATGCCAAGGTGGAACTAAGGCAACTTGCTAAAGAGCATTTGGAAACAGCTAAACACATGGAAGAACGTCTTCCGACTGCGAAGGACCCTAAGAAGACCCTGGCGGACAAAAAAAGAATACAGACCCTACGAGAAGATGCGGAAAAAATCGAAGATATTTTAACGCTGTCGGACAAATATCCCCTTGATAAGGACGCCTATGAGCAAGAGATGAATACTCTTTCCACATGGGTCTATGCAAAACATGCCGGAGAGGTAGAGGCTAGAGTTGTACAGGAGCGTATGGATTTTACGCCGCAGCAAAGGTTGGAAACTCCTCCTACAGAAGGACGCCATCTTGGTCGGAAAACCATTCCATATACGGGGGAAGCGAGAAGATTTCTTGAGCGTTTGGAAATTCCTGAACAGATAGTGGATTTAGTAGGTTTAACGCGGAGAGCCCACGGCGGTCCAATATACGCCAGCGAGATTTTGCACATGCAAAATGGCGGCGCGTCGAAACGTGGTCCGGTAGAGAAAGTTGCGAGGGGTGTATTGGGCCCCGCTTACGAGCCTTTGGCAGCACTTCCTGGTCTTCTTGGTGAAATATCACCTGGAGCCGACGTGCGTGACTACCAGGAGTATACCAGCAAAGCGATAAAAGACGCCCTAAAGGGTGAGTACGGTCAAGCTGGGACGGAGGCACTTTGGGGCCTAGCCTCTCTGGCTGGTGTATTGGTTCCTGGCAGTGTTTCCAAGCTTGATCCGCGAAAACTGGCTAAAAAGGAAAAACCTGATCTTACTGATCCAAAAAATCCTCCGACCTCCCCTCCGGATCCAAATGACTTGGGAGCCTGGAACTGGGACAAGAAGGACAAGAAATGGTTCTTCAAGCATGAGGTAAAGCCAAAATACAAAGACCCCATTGAAAAAATCTTCGGGCCACAGGAGCAGATATCGGAAAAAATTGCTGTTGCCTGGAAGAGTGTGCAGGACAACCCTGGCCCCGATATATTCGACTTCAAGAGTATGCGTCCCGCTCGTGCCTATGCCCCAGACGCCGCCTTCCCGGTCCCTGGTCGCGCCAAAGGTTTTCCTGATTGGATGAAGGAGCAGCAGAACCCCGCCAAGGCGAAGGCTGTAAAGAATGCCATACAACGTGCCAGGAAGGCATACAAAAGAGGGGACTTATTTGACGACCCCTCGGAATGGTATTTCCTTGGGGAACTGCACGACAATTTCAGAAAAGAACTGGGAAAAAAGAAGGGTGACGCCAATTTCCGCAAGCTAGTCGAGTATATAGGTGCGACTACGTCTAAGTCTAACCCATCAGCCAATTTCCGTGCCGGAACGTATTACTATTGGCTGGATCTTAACAAGCTCCCGGCACCCTTGGGAGAGGCGACCCCAAGACCTTATGCTGGACTTACATCCCGCACTACCCATCAGCCGACAGCGGCCACGGTACGACGCGAGGGTGCCAACGTTCTGGACGTCAACCCGAAGCCAGCGCATTTTGCTCAAGACCTGGGAGGAAACCTGGAAGTCCCAACCATCGACGAAGTTATATCAGGTCCCAACCTTCTGGATATCAGGACTGGAACCGGCAAGCCAGCGGGTATGCCGCAAACGGGAACCTATGGCTACTGGCGGGATTACTTCACATCCATAACCAACAGGATGGGAGGAAAACCGGCCCAACGACAGAGTGAGGCTTGGGTAGGTTCCCAGGCTGCTGAACGAATGGCTCAGTACAGCAAGTCAGCCCTTCGGATTTTCCAGGAGAGGATCAAGGTCACGGCCAGGGTCCTGGGAATAAGTGACAAAAAGGCTTTGTCGGGCTTTATAAAAGGTAAATGGCCCCTGCTGGAGGTAGGAGCCGTCGCGGGAGCGGGTGTCGGTTTGGCTGCTGCGGGGACAGACGCACTTTTGGCCGACCAGAAAGAGTACGCTGCCGGTGGTCCGGTATACGCGGGCGAAGCTTTGCACATGCAGAACGGCGGTCCTCTCAGCACTATGATATCGATACAACCAAAATCTCCTGATGTAGACGAAAGTATCGAAGAACCTGTCTCTGCCGCATGGGACGCTTTTAGGTACTCCGGAACAAGAGACGACGTTCTCAGACGAAGGGAGATTTTAAAGTCGTTTGAGAGCGAGAAGCTTCTGGAGGAGGGTCTCTTACGGAAGGCTCGTACAGATCCGGTACACCGGGAAATGGCTAACACTGAATACACGATGCCGTACTGGCCAGACATAATAAAGGATCCGGTTACTGCTTTGGCTTGGGATCCAGATAAGATTTCTTCAATACCAGGATCAGATCCTGGGTTTGATTTCAAAAACTGGAATATACCCGGAGCCGAAGGTTGGTACGACCGACGTACAGAAAAAATAGGCGTTCATCCAAAATTTGGTGTGATGGAAGAAAAATACCGAATGAAGGGTGGGCCCGAACCTAAGAGATATGCTTTTGAGATGGGGAAAAGAGTTTTATTACACGAACTTACGCACAAGGGGCTCTCGGATCTAAAGAGTCTAATGATGTCACGACGAGTGGATGAGTGGAAAGAACAAGAAAATAAGACCTACGAAAGTCCCGTGGAAGAACTTGCCGCCGAAAACAGAACACTAGAAGCAGAACGTAACCATCAAGTAACGGAAATACTTGCACCCTTCTCAAAAGGGCAACGTAGTGACGAATTTGGTCACCCCTTTACTCACGAAGAGGTGACCAGACTACAAGATTTAAGGAGAAGCGCAGGTTGGGAAACGCTGCAACCCGAAGAGTTTAAAGATGTAGAAACATGGGCAGCTAAGTTTTCGGGTGATAGTAAAATGTTTCTGGATACACTGAATTGGTTAGATGGCAGATATCCTCGTCCGGAGTGGCTTCATAGTGACGAACGTGCGGAAGCGTTAAGCAAAGTACAGGAAAGATATACCCACGCCCAAGATTTAGCTCGTGCGGAAATAACCAAACGTTGGCCGGGATGGAACTATCAGATGCCAGAAGAGAGCGTGTATCGTGTTCCCTTTAATGCAGAACAGATTTTCCAGGACCGGTACGGCTACGGATTACCAGGACGACGAACTGACGATCAACTGAGCCTAGAGCAAGCTTGGAAGGCGGAAGAGCAAGAAGGCATTAGAAGCTTGCCTCCGCATCCCTCCGGTAGGATACCCAAGCCTCCAGGTTTAATTCTGGAACCTGCTGGCTCATACATAACCCCACAACAGCCTGATTTTCCGGGAGGAGCACCAGGAGCAGCCCACGGCGGCCCCATTCACGCCAGCGAAGGAGGCGAGGGGCCACAAGACATTTTTCGTCCGACGACTGTTACTTTGCCCCCTCTCTTAAAACTATTTGAAGATATCAAGATTAGACACGAAGAAGTTCCTCAATCTAGACCGAGTGTAAAAAGATTTCCTGGTGACCCCCCGCCCCCTCCGACTGGGTCTCCTATAATAGAAGAAAGTTTTGGCTTTCCTTTGGGTCCTGCCCAGGGAACTGTCTTTCGAACACGGGTTCCTAAACGTGCTGTCGGGACCACTCCCTCTGGTGCGGTGATGCGTGATTCAGAGGAACTGGGCGTGAGGGTCGAGGGTCTTCCCGTGGCAAGGGTTGGCCCTGTTTCCGTGGCACTAAACATTGACCTTTTCAAAACGAAGGAAGGGATCTCCGGCCCCGGCATAAAACATACAATCGGCTCACAGCTTAAAAGATTTGGTATCATCGGTCAGGGAGAGGACTTTCGGATTCATTTTGACCGGACTACAACAGACGTGAAGGGGGGCCCCTCGCAAACGGAGCATTCCGGCAGTTTGGTTGTTAACGTACTTCGGGACGAAAAGTTTGGAACCGCTGACGTGTATGTAAACGCAAACGAACTTGAGGGTAAACTTGAGGGCAGTGTCGGCATCCGTGGCGGATTTAAATTCGCGGAGGGCGGTCTCGCGTCCATGGCCCCTGAGGCGCGGGGTATGTTTGGTAAGCCGCACCCCATGACTAAAGAGCCACGCCTCACGGACCTTGGCCCAGGCACCAATCCGGGCGTGGCCAGTTTATGCGGTGTAGCTAGGAACATGAACCGTAGTGTGGTAGCGTAGCCCTTTACTTTTTGAGAGAGGATTTGTCATGCCGAAAGTCGGCTCCACGCATTATCCGTACACCAAGAAGGGTATAAAACAGGCCAAGTTGGCTCGTGAGAGGCAGGCATCAAAGTTCTCTGGTGGCGGAAAAGTGAAAAAGTCCAAACGAAAGAAAAAATAGGTGGCGTGATGGCTTGTAAAGAGTGCATGTGTCAGTTATGCGGTGACGAGTGTGATTGTGAAAGCTGCACTCCGGAGAAGTGCGACTGTACTCCGGATAAGTGCGACTGCGGACACAAGATGTCTGAGGAGAAGGACAATGGTCTTTTGCCTACATATCGTGTCTAGAAAGCACTAGTTAGAAACGAAGGAGAAGCCAATGTTTGTGACAGTTAGCGAGTGGGTAATGGAACGTGCCAGGGAGCCTTCCTCCTGGGCAGCGGGCGCTGCCGTGTTAGTTGGCTTGGCAGCTTTTCTTGGTCAGCCTTGGGTTGGCGCAGTTGGTGTAGCGGCAGCGGTTATAGCCGTTGTTGTCAAGGAACGCGGCGGTCGCTTTTAAGAAGTGAGATAAATAATGGCTAGAGAGCCCTTTCCTGTTTCGTTAGTGGAACGGCAAAACGACGACCCAAATCTTATTGAGATAGAAGAAGACGTAGAGCTTGCTGTTCCCGGCGCATTTTCGACTGTTCTGGACAACGTTCCGGAAGAGATTGAGATAGAGATTTCCGAGGATGGTGGCGCTCTAGTTGATTTTGATCCGCAGGAGACTCGCGGAGGGGAGGAAGAGTTCGATTCCAACCTTGCGGAGTTTCTTGATGACGGTGAGCTTGGCGGCTTGTCCAACGAGCTTATGGCGGAATTTGAGGCCAATCGTTCCTCTCGCAGCGATTGGGAGGAGACCTATTCCAATGGGCTAAGTCTTCTTGGTCTCAAGTACGAGGAGAGATCGGATCCTTTCAGGGGCGCGACAGGCGTAACGCATCCTCTTTTGGCTGAAGCGGCTACGCAATTTCAGGCGCAGGCGTTCAACGAACTTTTGCCCCCTTCAGGTCCGGTAAGAACCGTGGTCATGGGCTCCATGTCACGGGAAAAGGAGGAGCAAGCCTCCCGCGTCAAGGAATTTATGAACTACTACATTATGAACGTGATGGAGGAGTACACTCCAGAGTTTGACCAGATGCTGTTTTACCTGCCTCTGGCCGGGAGCACCTTTAAGAAGGTCTATTACGATGAGAGCATGGACCGTGCGGTGAGCAAGTTTGTTCCCGCCGAGAATCTTGTCGTTCCTTACGAGGCGAATGACCTGGAGACTTGCCCCAATATCACGCAAGTCATTCGTATGCCCGCGAACGAGTTACGGAAGAAGCAAATATCAGGCTTTTATCTGGATGTTCCCGTTTTACCCTCACAAACGGAAGAAGACGACATATCCAAGGAAATGAGCAATATAGACGGCGTTTCACCGTCTAATATTGATTACGATTGCTCATTACTGGAATGTCATGTCAATTTAGATCTTAAAGGATACGAAGAAGTAGACGAAGAGGGTGAGGAAACGGGCATTAAAGTCCCGTATGTGGTGACAATAAGTCAGGATAATGGCGCAGTTTTGTCGATTCGGCGCAATTATGCCGAAAATGACGAGAAGAAACGCAAGGTACAGTATTTTGTTCACTATAAGTTCCTTCCAGGCTTCGGATTTTATGGGTTAGGGCTCATTCATACTATCGGAGGGCTCTCCAGAACGGCTACGGCAGCTTTAAGGCAGCTTATTGACGCCGGAACGCTCTCAAATCTGCCCGCAGGCTTCAAAGCGCGAGGGTTACGGATAAGAGACGACGATGAACCGCTGCAACCAGGAGAGTTCCGCGACGTAGACGCTCCAGGGGGCGCGATTAGAGACAGTTTGATGCCGCTGCCCTTTAAGGGTCCGGATCAAACACTGTTTCAACTTTTGGGCTTTGTCGTTCAGGCGGGACAACGGTTCGCGACCATTACAGATTTGAAGGTTGGCGACGGTAACCAGCAAGCTGCCGTTGGGACTACTATTGCTATGCTGGAGCAGGGTACGCGGGTAATGAGCGCCGTGCATAAGCGTATGCACTACGCCATGCGCCAGGAATTCAAGATGCTGTCTCGCATCATGGCGGATTATTTACCCCCGCAATATCCTTATACTATAGCGAACGCTGATCAGAGCATCATGGCATCCGATTTTGATGCTCGTGTGGATGTACTGCCGGTATCTAATCCAAATATTTTCTCTCAGGCACAGCGCATTGCTCTTGCTCAGACAGAAATGCAGTTGGCGGCTCAAGCGCCTCAAATGCACAACATGTACGAAGTGTACCGGCGTATGTATGAGGCGTTAGGCGTTCGGGATATAGACAAGGTACTTCATATACCCCCATCACGGCATCCAAAACCGGAGGATCCGGCGGAAGAGAACATAAAAACTTTGCAGTTGGAATCTTTAGTTGCCTTCACAGGCCAGAACCACGAAGCACATATTATGGCCCATCTTGTTTTTGGCTCTTCGCCAACGGTCGCTTCTTCTCCGCAAATAGCCATCGAACTTCAAAAGCATGTTATGGAGCATGTGAAGATCCAGGCCGAGGAGCAGGCTCAGGCAGCAGTAATGCAGCAAATGCAGGGGCAGCAAATGCAGGGCGACCAAAGCCTGCAAATAGAGGGACTGAAGGCACAGTTTATTGCCCAGGGAATGCAACGCGTGAAAGAACTAAGCGCCCAGGTTGCTCAGATAGGTCAGCCGCAACAACCAGATCCTTTGATTGATTTGAAGAAGCAAGAGTTGCAAATGAAGCAGGCCAAGGATCAAGGGGATCTATCCTTGGATCAAGCCGAATTGCAGCTTGATCAACAGAAGGAAGTTCGCAAGGGCGAAGAGTTCCAGGATAGGATACAAAGTCAAGAGAAGCAGACGTTTGCCCGCATCGACGCGGCTGCGGAACGAGATAAGATGCGAAACGCGCAACAACGAGGTTGATATGTCTGAAGTAAAACACATGGGCGCTCCCGCAGGCTCTGCGCCAAAAGCGGCAAACCACGCCGACATCAAGGGCCAAGGTAAGGTTCCCTACGGAAAGATCGTGAGCCGTGCTGGCCCGTCCATTGGCACTGGTAAAGTAACCATGGGCAAAAAGCGGGGCATGGGAGCCGCTCAACGCGGGAGCCGCTTTAAGATCTGCTAAAGTCCTGAAACAGAGAAGGGATTTTATGTGGACTTCTAGTAAAGCATAGAATAGTCTGCGATATGGATCCCCTCCCAGTTGCGGTTTTTGTTCAAAGGACTATTGCAGATAGGCGACAACACATACTGGACGTGTTGGAGAATAATGGTATACAAAGTATGGAGCAGTACGCCAACTTAATGGGCGAACTTACTGCTCTTAAATTAGTGCAACAGGAACTCTTGGGCCTGCTAGAAAAACAGGAGCACATGGATGACTAAGTCTGAAGCTAAAGTAATAGATCTGGATGACACAGTTCAGACCCTGGAAAGTGAAGATGCCGATGATTTTATCGGTAGCGCATACGTTACTCCAGAAGATAGGGTTTTAGACCCTAGACTTGTTGACAAATCCTTGATTGAACGAATGCCGTCGCCTACTGGCTGGCGTATTCTTGTTCTTCCTTATCGCGGTAAGGGTAAAAGCGAGGGTGGAATAATAATTCCCGAAACTATTCGCGATGACGCTCAAATACAAACGGTTGTTGGGTACGTCTTCAAGGTAGGTCCCCTGGCATACAAGGACAAAGAGAAGTTTCCCGACGCGCCCTGGTGTAAGGAAGGGGACTGGGTGATTTTTGCGCGTTACGCAGGATCCCGTTTTCGTATTGAAGGCGGTGAGGTCAGGATCTTAAATGACGACGAGATTTTGGCGTGTATTGATGATCCTGATGATATTTTAAGTCTTTAAAGGTGCATTATGGCTGAACAAGAGGAAACAACCATCGATCTTGGTGATAATGAGGTCACCACGGAAGTTGAAGTAGGCGGTGCGGAGGTAAAAGCTGAACCGGAACAGGAAATTATTGAACCGGAAGTATCCGTATCGGAAGAGCAAGAAGAATACCAAACTTCTGTACAAAGGCGCATCGATAAGCTGACGAAGCGGATGAGGGAATCCGAGCGCCGTGAACAAGCGGCAGTCGAATATGCCCAGAATGTCCAGAATGAATCCAACGCCCTAAAAACTCGTATGAAGAGCCTGGACGAGGGCTACTTGTCTGAATATGGCGGACGAATTTCCAGCGAACAGGAAGGAGCCGAGACCGCACTTCGCAGTGCAATGGATCTTGGTGACACGGAAGCCACTGTAACGGCACAAAGAAAGTTGACAGAACTGGCCGTAGCACAAGACCGGCTCAATCAGGCTAAAATTCAACAGGCTCAGTACCAGCAACAGCAGCAGGCTCAAGCTCAGTACCAGCAACAGCAACAGCAGGCTCAAGTTGCTGCACCACAACCGGCAGCGGAGACGGATCCGAAAGCAGAGTCCTGGGCCGCGCGCAATGAATGGTTCGGAAAAGACGAGGCCATGACATTTGCGGCTTTTGGATTACATAAGAGACTTGTCGAAGACGAAGAATTTGACCCGACTAGTGACGAGTACTATAGTGAGCTTGACAAACGTATGCGGAACGAGTTTCCGCAGAAGCTGAACGGGGGCACAAGGAGGCCCTCTCAGACCGTTGCATCTGTTTCTCGTTCAGGTTCTCCTGGACGCTCTAGGAAGGTTCGTCTCACCCCGAGCCAAGTCGCGATAGCGAAAAAACTGGGTGTGCCGCTTGAAGAATACGCGAAATACGTGAAGGAGTAATATTAATGTCCGAGGAAACGGAATTCGAAACCATTAAACGTACTTCTCGCGCTAAAACTACCAGGGAGAGCACGTCTAAGCGTAAGCCGTGGTCACCCCCGTCAAGACTAGAAGCGCCCCCTGCTCCAGAGGGCTTCAAACACCGTTGGCTTCGTGCGGAAGTACGAGGCTTTGAGGACCGGCAGAATATTTCTGCGCGTCTCCGCGAGGGTTACGAATTGGTGAGAGCCGACGAGTACCCCGATTTTGAAGCTCCAATTATAGATTCGGGACGGTTCGAAGGTGTTTTTGGTGTCGGCGGTCTTGTTCTCGCTCGTATCCCTCTTGAAACCGTAGAGGAACGCACAGACTACTTCAGACAGAAAAGTACTGATCTGATGGACGCTGTTGATCACGATATGATGCGCGAGAACTCACATTCATCAATGACGATTAGTAAACCTGATCGTCAATCTCGTGTAACCTTCGGTGGCCCACAAAAGCAGTGACTGGCTACTATAATTAAGGAAAGAGACTGAAAATGGCAAATGCCGAAACAAGTTTTGGTCTTCGCCCTATTGGAATGGCTGGCAGCGGTCCAAACTCAACTGGTTTGACCAAGTACGAAATTGCCAGTGATAATACTAACGTTATTTACAATGGTGAGATTTGCGTTCCTCTTGCAGCGGGCGTGATTGATCAAGCTGGTGCTACCGATGGTGGCACTACACAGGCGTTGGGTATTCTCGTAGGGGTAGAGTATGTTGACTCTACTTTAAACAAGACCATATTCAAAAACTTCTGGCCTGGGTCAGGTAGCGCAAGCATTGACACTAACTTCCCTGTCAAAGCTCTCGTGGCTGACAATCCAAATCAACTATTCGTAGTTGCTGCGGATGCTACTCTAACCAATCGTGCAACTGCATTAGCTGCTGTTTTTGCTAATGCTTCGCTTGGCACATCAGCTAGATCTGGTTCTACCACGACAGGTAAATCCAGTTCGCAGTTAGGCGTTTCAACAATTGCGACAACGGCAACCTTACCGCTTCGCATTGTTGGTCTTGCTGATGATGTGGCGAATAACGACTGGGCATCAGCCGGTGCTCATTTGTATGTTCGGTTAAACGCTCACTTTAACGCTGGAACCCGTGCGTTTGCTTCGCAAACGACTGCGGATTCCACCGGTATCTGAGGAGGGTATAGAAAATGGCTATTACTCGCGCACAACTTGCGAAAGAGCTTGAACCCGGCCTCAATGCGTTGTTTGGGCTTGAATACGACCGGTATGAAAGAGAGCATTCCGAGATCTTCGATGAAGAAAGCTCGGACAGAGCTTTTGAGGAAGAGGTCATGCTCGCAGGCTTCTCTACGGCTCCGGTCAAGGCAGAAGGTGCTGCCATCACATTTGATGACGCACAAGAAACCTACACAGCACGTTACACCCATGAGACAATTGCCCTAGCTTTCTCCATCACGGAAGAAGCTGTCGAGGACAATCTTTATGACCGTCTCGCGGCACGTTATACTCGTGCCCTGGCACGTTCGATGTCTCAGACCAAACAGGTCAAGGCTGCTAGCATTCTTAACAATGCTTTTTCGACCAGCTTCCCTGTTGGTGACGGGGCTGCGTTGTGTAGTTCTGCACATCCCGCTATCAGCGGCAATCAGCGCAACCAGCTTTCTACTGCGGCGGATCTCAATGAGACTTCGCTGGAGCAGATGCTGATTGATATTGCTGGTCTGACCGATGAGCGTGGACTTAAAATTGCTGTTCGTGGCATGAAATTGATGATCCCGAAAGAGCTTCAATTTGTTGCCGAGCGTGTGCTCAACAGCAATCTTCGTCCGGGCACGGCGGATAACGACGTCAATGCAATGAAGTCCATGGGTATGCTGCCGGATGGGGCCGTGGTCAACCACTTCCTCACTGACACGGATGCCTACTTCATTAAGACGGATGCGCCAAACGGCTTCAAGCTGTTCCAGCGGACACCTCTTCGCACTGCGATGGAAGGAGATTTCGATACGGGCAATATGCGTTACAAAGCTCGTGAGCGTTACTCTTTCGGTGTTTCTGACTGGCGTTGCGTATTTGGTACAGCGGGAGCTTAGTTTCCCGGCATTCTTGGAGAGGGCGGCCTTGTGCCGCCCTTTCTTTTTGCGTATAGTTTGACTTCTGGGATTAATAGCTCTAGCGACTGGCCCAGCGGACGCTTACCAAGACTCTAGAGCAAAACCTTTGTAAGGAGGTGGCCACATGGCTAACACCACTTTTTCTGGTCCCGTTCGTTCGGAGAATGGCTTTGCTATAGCCAATAAAAACTCCAGCACGGGCATTGTAACGGATTCTTCCCTGCATTCTTCTGCAAACAAGGATGTAAGACGCTACTACCTTGAGGAATACTGGAAGCGGCGTCCCGCACTCAATGCTGTTCTTAATACTGCCTTTTCAGACGCAGACGCCACGGCTGCTGCAAACGGTACTATTCGTCTTGCTGAAAAAGTTGCCAACAAGGACTTCGAAGTTCTTGGCACAAGCATGACAACTGCGTTGTGTACCTTTGATACTACTCGCGCAGGTGTTATCATCACCACAGGAGGAACGGACCAAAATCAGGCCATCATTGCTCCTCATCTTGATACCAATCAATCGTCTTGGACGGCAGTTCCTTGGGGCACTGAAAACCAAGTTACTTGGGAATGCACTGTTACCACGGCAGCATCCATTGCTGACATCAAACTTTGGGCTGGCTTGAAACTAACCAATGATCAATTGATCGTCACAGACGCTGATCAGGCGTATTTCAAGTTTCAAACAGATGCTACCAATAGTGAAGCCTTTACGGACTTTACTTTATTGCACTTTGTACACAGCATTGGCGACACGGATTATATTAGTGCGCTGCCCATCACTGTAGCAGTGGACACTGAGTATCATCTGAAAATCGTCATCGACAGCAATAGAAAAGCATCTATTTATGTCAACGGCATCCAGTACAATGTTACGTCTACATCTGGTAGTACTGGCGGAACAGCGGTAACCACGGGAACCGATAAAACTGCGGCCCTGACCGATGATGTGAATTTCATTCCGTACATTGGCGTGGAGACAGGTGCTGGATCAGCCAAGGCTCTGAAAGTACACTGGCAAGCCATTAGTCGGCTTATCTTCGAATAATTAGATGGGGGGAAACCCCCATCTTTTTAAAGGAGCTTTAGATGGCAGATATTGTTACTACAACTACTATTGTAGACGGTAATCGTCAGGCTGTTATGAGTTTCACCTATCAATACGTTGATGGTGACAATGAGGATGCTGTTACAAAAGTCAATGTTTCTGATTTGGCAACAAATAGTGAGAGTGCAACTTGTACCGGCGTTCGTATTGCTGAAGTGTGGTGGACAACTGTTGGAATGAGTGTTCTGGTTGAATCCGATGCAACTGCCGACGTTTGTATAATGCAGTTAGCTGCGGATGGTCCAGGATATCTTGACTACTCTGACATTGGGGGCATTACCAGTTCCCTTGGTTCCGGTGCTAATGGAGACATTCTTTTTACCACTACGGGCGCGGGAGCAGTTGGAGATACCTACAACGTGGTGCTTCGGATGATAAAAGAGTATTAGGCCCTTTTATAATCTCATATTTGGAGAGGGTTAATGCCCGACAACTTTTATGGAAATGATCCCAACTTAGGTATCATACGAGCCGGAGACCAAAAGTATTCTCTTCCAGATTCGGAAAGAGATGCTTCTAGTTCTGGTAACACGTTTCAAGTAGGAACGGGCCCTCAACCTAATCTTCCGGCAGGACGATTTCTTCCGGGGGAGGTTGCAGGTGCCGTGAGACGAAATACACAAGCCGCAGCCGCAGCGGCTCGTGCTGCTCAACCTCCTCCTCCTCCAGTTAGTCCTACGCCTATAGCAGGTTCTACGTTCACAGCAGGTTCTGCGGTACCGGCACAAGCTACGCTGCCCAATCCTGTCACGCCTGTTGCTGTACCCACTTTTGTTCCTAGTACTGGCCTTCCTAATTTCGGCAGCAGTAATCTTTTGGCAACGGGACCAGCAGGAGCAGTGGGACCAGCGGGAGCAGTGGGACCAGCGGGGTTTACTCCTTTCCCTAATGTTCCTAATATTGTTTCTCCACTTCAACCTCTTCTAGCAACTCCTTCAACGCTGCCTGCAACAGGCAGCAATACTCTTAATGTGCCTAACATTGGTTCTAACCTTGGTTCGCAATCGGTGTTTACTCAGTTGTTTCCATCTGTTCCCGATATCAGTCAACAACCTATAGCTACGGCTGCTGACGGAGGCCCCATCCTGGCTTCTGATTCCTTGCCAAGATATGAAAATGGTGGAGAAGCAGAGAAAGCTCTTAGATCCGAAATCTTAACAGAGCTTATGGAATTTCTCGTTGAGGGAGGAAGTTGGACCCCGGAAGAGTTTTATAACGAATTTGGGAACATGCCTACTCATAAATTGAAATATGAGCTAGAGGTCCAACGGCGATGGCCCCTCCCCCAAGAAGGGAAACCTTATGTTCCTCCTTGGGAAGGAGAAAACCCACCCCCTGAAATCGCTCCGTGGCCGGAAGAGTCTGTTGAGGGTCCAACAGAACTTGATTACGACATGAGCCTTCCGGAGCGATTTCAGAGCCCTCCTTACTCATTTCCTTCGATTCATCCGGATCGATTTAGTCCGCTTCCTCCTGGTCCGCTAGGAGAACGGCAAGCAGCCAACGGCGGACCCATCCTGGCCTCTGAATACCTGAACGCGGGCGGCCCCGTGCAGTATTTTTGGACGGGGGGTGAGTCTATTACGGATGCGGACGTCGCCGACGTTGCTGCTCAGGAAACCGCTGCCGTTAACGAAGCACTAGACGAGAAGGGACTGACCGAAGGGTTCAAGGGGCTACTTCCGGATCCTATAAAGCAAGGGAGTTTGTTAACCGGAGCCCCCGTTTTACCGTTCGGTGGAGACCTTAACATTACACCGGAACAGGCGGCAACAATCACTGCCGATACTTTTGATGCTTTATCTCCCCGGCAACTAGCTGCATTTAATGCAAGTGACGCTATCCGGAACGCTATAGACCCGTTCGCCGCTGGTCAGTCTAGGAGGGGTCAAGCGGTACAGACAGCACTAGGTCAAGGCCAAGGTCTTGCCGTGCAACAAGCCATTGCCCGTAACCTGCAAGCACCTGTCGTCGGATCTGTTGCGGCAGCGGCAGCGCGGGCTAAAGGTGAGCAGAGCACTCCTGGCTTTGGATTTTTTGTAAGTAGTAACGCAGAAGGCGGACCTATCCTGGCCTCTGATTACCTTAACGCTGGCGGTCCCGTGCAGTATTTTAAGGAAGGCCAGGGTGTTAGTGCCCCAGACTATCCTGGGGAGGAGCCTGGGCCTCCGGGCTCCGCTGTTGATTATAGTGGTCAGGTCTCGCTGGCAACGCCGGATCAAAGCAATGAGGGCGAAACAAGTGCGTTTGATGCCGCAATTGACTATGGAAAAAGTGCCGCCAAATCTTTTGGTATAGCAGCACTCACAACTCCTTTTGGTCCTTTGGGGTACGGTATAACTGCACCTTTAGCAATGAATAGCTTCGTTACAGGTTTGACGGATGAAGAGGGCACCCAAGCGGTGGACTTTGCCCAAAGAGCGGGCCAACTCGCACAGCAACTTGGGTTGTCGTTGAGTAAAAACCAAGCTTATCCTGGAGATTATGGTTACGGCCTAGATCCTGACACAGATTTCAGCAACCAAACCGCTTTTTCACCCACCATATCATCCCTTTCTGAAAGTGACTTTGATCCAGATGATCCTCTTCAATTTCAAACTGGCGGCCCCGTGCAGTATTTTCAGGATGGAGGGCAGTCAAGGATTGGAGCATTTGGTGGTGTCGGGGGTGAATTTGGTGGTTTAGGATTTGATGCAGGCGTAGGTACAGGTGATACAAGTGGCGCTGCGGGTGGCACGGCAGAAGGAATAGATCCTGTAACAGCCTTCTTGACTGAGTCCCGCAATCTTATACCCTCGTCAATTCCGGGGGTTCCTGATAGTGTGGCTAGCGCCCTATCTCAATTTTTAGGCCAGAAATCCATTGCCGATGCTGCAAAGGCTATCGCACCTACATTAGCAACAAGTTTAGTTCCTCAAGCTCGCCTTGGACTTGCGGCCTTAAATACGGTCAATACTCTTCGAAATGTAGATGAGGGCAAGGAAAACGCTTTTACAACTGCATTTCGCAACGCAACAGGGTTAGATTTAGCCGGGATGGCCAAAGGGAGAATAGGTATGGAGTCCCAGGAGAACCCTGCGGAGCAAGATAGTGTCTATTCACCTACGTTTGGTCTTCAAGAACAAGGCGGCGGATAATGGCCGTTTCCGGATCAGCTAACTTTAATCTTGATGTAGCCGAGATCATCGAAGAGGCGTTCGAACGTTGCGGCCTGGAGCTTCGCACGGGCTACGACGCAGCTACGGCGCGTCGATCCTTGAACTTGATGCTGGCTGATTGGGCCAACAGGGGAATAAATCTCTGGACCGTGAGGCAGGTAACGCAGACCCTGGCACAATTGTCGTCCACGTCTGCGATTGACGCTTATCCAGTCGGGACCATCACGGCGACGGTTGGCGCTTCCGCCAGTCTCAGTGTAGGCGAGACGATTACGGGGGCAACAAGTTCTGTTACGGCCAAGATCATAACAAAGCCCAGCGGTACCACGGTGACTTTGACTGTTCCCAGTGGCGCTTTCACTGCGGGAGAGACGATCACTGGTTCCAGCAGCAGTGCCAGTACGACAATTTCTGCGGACCCTAGTCTGGAGGATGTCCAGAACACGATTGATATTTTGGATGTCGTGATACGCCGGTCAGGATCTGATTTGGCCATGAACCGCATAGGACGCAGCGACTATCTGGCGCTGCCGGAAAAGGATCAGCAGGGGCGGCCCACTCAGTTCTTTGTAGACAGGCAGATTACGCCTACCGTAACGATTTGGCCGGTACCGGAGAACTCCACGGACCAGTTAATTTACTACCGCTTACTTCGCATGGACGACACGGACACTTCCGTTAACACGGCGGAAGTTCCCTTCAGGTTTTTGCCAAGTCTCGTTTCCGGGCTAGCTTATTGCATAGCCGTGAAGCGGGCCCCTGATCGTATGGCAATTCTAAAGGCCAACTATGATGAGGACTTCCTTCGTGCCGCTGTCGAGGACAGAGAGAGGACGTCATTACACCTAGTTCCAACCGCCGGTTCTCTTAGGGTTGTGTGATGGCTAAGTTTGCTTCAGGAAAAAACGCTTACGGCATTTCAGACAGATCCGGGCAGCGGTACAAGTTGCGCCAGATGAAGCTTGAGTGGAACAATCTGTTGGTGGGCCGTGACGAGTGGGAAGAGAAGCACCCGCAACTGGAGCCTCGCCGCGTAAACGCGGACCCGGAAGCACTTAAAGATGCCCGCCCGGACAGAACGGAAAAAGAGGTCACCGTCCTTTTGAAGAAGAACGCCTTCAGGAGTGGCGCTTCGGGCAGTGCGGTTATAACCGTGACGGAGCCAGGGCATGGCCGTTCTACCGGCGATACGGTTCGTTTTAGGGACGCGCTTGGCTTTGATGGGTTTACGAGTGCGGTGGTTTCCCGTGATGCAGGGTACACTGTCACAAAAGTTGATTTAGAGACCTATACCTTTAGCGCGGCTAGTGGTACGGCAACTACGGGATCCATCTTTGGTGGGGGGTTTCCTGCATCTGCGGGTCCTGTGACGGTAGAGGCATGACATGGCATTCACATTCACCACGCTAAAAACGGCGATACAGGACTACACGGAAAACGCTGAAGCGACCTTTGTAACACAATTGCCCCGGTTTATCCTGAATGCGGAGGAGCGCATTCTCAAGGAGTGTCAGCTTGACGTTTTCCGGCGCAACCAAGCCGGGGTCGTGACTTCGGGCACTAAGTTCTTAACCAAACCGTCAGATTTTCTGTCTCCCTTTTCCTTGAGTATAGTCAACTCTTCGGCCAACGAGTTTTTGTTGTACAAGCAGATAACTTTCTTGCAGGACTACACACCAAATCCTGCCACAACGGGTGTCCCTAAATATTATGGTAGCTGGGACGAAGCTTCTTTTCTCCTGGCTCCCACCCCTAATTCTGGATTTACGGCAGAATTACACTATTATTTTCGGCCCACCTCTATTAGCACTTCTGGAGATGGAACTTCTTATTTAGGGGATAACGCTGAACTGGCATTGCTGTACGGTTCCCTGGTCGAGGCGTATACCTTTATGAAGGGCGAGGCTGACGTACTTCAGTTCTACACGCAGAGGTATCAAGAAGCCCTCGTGTTCCTGAAGAATTTGGGCGAAGGTCGTCAGACCCGAGACGAATACCGGTATGATCGTGTGCGACGTGAGGTGCAGTGATGGGCATGGCTGCAATGGAGATGCCCGCTGATTACAAGGTGCTGGTACACACGACAGAAAACCGTGGCTTTACTCCGGAAGAAATCGCAGAGAGATGCGCCAAGGAGATTATCTCCGTTTCGATGGATGCTCATCCCGCTGTGCGGGACCAAGCCCTTGCTTTTAAAACACAAATACAACGACTGGTGGCCGCTTACATGCGGGAAGCTATCCAAAGTGATCGAACAACGGTATATAATGCGTTGAAGGATGCGGGAAGCCCGCAACTGGCTGAATTGATAAGGAGACTGTGACATGGCCATCACACAGGCAATGGCAACCACCTTTAAGAAGGAGTTGCTTTTTGGCGCACATGATTTTGATACTTCTACGGGTGATACAATCAAATTGGCGCTGTTTACAAGTAGCGCAAGTTTAGATGCAACTACCACGGCATATTCCACAAGCAATGAGATGGCCTCTAGTGGTGGCTACACCGCAGGAGGAAATACGCTTAACTCAGTAGACCCAACTGTTTCTAGCACTACAGCATTTTTAGACTTTGACAACTCCACCTGGAGTTCTTCTACGATTACGGCTCGTGGTGCGATGATCTACAACTCGACACCAAATACAACGTCCATTTCTTTAACCAATCCTGCGGTAGTTATTCTGGATTTTGGGGCGGATAAAAGTTCCAGTTCCGGCGACTTTACGGTTCAATTTCCGGCAGCGGATGCAAGTAACGCAATCATTCGGATTGCGTAGCAATTAGATAATGGCGACTCAAACCGGCTGGGGACGGTCTACTTGGGGAGCCGGTGCTTGGGGTACTGCTCTTCCTGTTGAAGTAACGGGAGTAGCCGCCACGAGTGCTGTTGGGTCTGTGGCTGTTTCCACGGATCAGATTATAACCGAGACGGGTTTAGCTTGTACTGGTGCGGTGGGATCCGTAACCGTAGTTACGGATCAAATCTTATCCGTTACGGGACTAGCTGGTACCAGCGCCGTTGGAAGTGAAACGGTATCGGCGGATGCCAATGTAGCTGTTACGGGATTAGCGGGTACCAGCGCCGTTGGAAGTGAAACGGTATCAACAGAAGTTAACGTAACGGTTACGGGATTAGCGGGTACCAGTGCCGTTGGAAGTGAGACAGTAAGTGCAAGCGTCACCATTTCTGTTACAGGGCTTGGAGCTACAACGGCAGTTGGAACTGTGTTACTGTGGACTGAAATAGATGCAAGCCAGACATCAAACTTTAGTGCTATATCTACATCACAAACGCCGAGTTTTAGTAGCGTATCTACATCACAAACGCCGAATTGGACGGATATCGCGGCATAGGGGCCCTCAATGGTAAGTAGCTATACAACAAATCTTGGAATTGAAGAAATTGCCACTGGCGAACAATCCGGCACCTGGGGCACCACAACCAATTTCAACCATGATATTTTTGATCGCATTGTTGCGTATAAGGCTGTTGGGTTAACAGGAACGACTCATACCCTTACGGTACGGGAAGCTTCTCCTGGATCTGGTACAGAAAATCTTCAGGATGGCATGTACCGTGTCATAAAATTTACCGGAGCTTTAGGCGCAAATAACACTGTCACAATTGCCCCAAACACGACCCAAGTATATCTCATGGTTGTGAACGCCACTACAGATTCGGGCTCCAGCGGACCCTATTCCGTTATTTTGAGCCAGGGCAGTGGCGCGAACATAACCATACCCAATGGCTTTGCTAATTTTGTGTATGGTGACGGTGCAGGCGGCGGTGCTGCTGTAATAAGTATTACGGATACGTTAACGATGAGTGCTCCAAAAATAACTGGTGGTGTTATAACCGGTATTACTGATTTGGCGGTTGCCGATGGAGGTACAGGAGCCTCGACAGCGGCAGCGGCAAGAACAAGCCTTGGAGCGGCAGCGGATGGAGACGCTGTCGCCATGGCAATCGCGTTAGGATAATAAAATGGCCAATACGTTTAAAATAAAGACCAAGGCTAACGTCTCAAGCCTAGCTACCGTTTACACGGTCCCCGGTAGTACAACGGCCATTGTAATTGGCTGCATGGTTGGAAATGTTCAGTCCAGTTCTATTACCGTTACGGTTCACATAGAATCAGACACGTCAGATACGGAAACCAACGCAAACGTTGAATTGGTTACGAACGCGCCAATACCGGCGGGATCGTCACTAGAATTACTGTCAGGCAATAAGATTGTATTGCAAACCACGGATCTTTTGAGACTTACAGCCAGTGCTGGTTGCGATATAGCGTTGTCGATTTTGGAGATCACGTAATGGCATATATCGGCCCCGCTCCCGCTAATTCTATTATAGCTACCTCGGATATTGAGGACGGGGCTGTCACGTCTGCAAAACTGGGGGGTAACATTGTTACTCCCGGTACGTTGGACGTAAACGGCCAAGAATTTATTCTTGATGCGAATGCTAATACAAGCCTTACGGCTGACACGGATGACCAGATAGATATTAAGATTGCGGGTGCGGATGATTTCAAGTTTACAGCAAATACATTTACAGTTCTTGCAGGAAGCACTATTGCGAATAGTGTGGTTGATTCCATAACGGCGGGTTCTACACAAACACAAGCAGGTGCTACGGCTTTAACCGGAATGATAAATAGAGTTACCGTTTCTGGGACTAATGGAGACGGGGTTGAATTACCCGCTGCTGTAGCTGGGTTGACTTGCCTTATTGATAATGCAGACGCTGCTCAGACCATAGATGTTTGGCCTGCTACGGGTAACAAGATTGAAGGTGGATCAGATAATGCCGTAGATCCAACTTCTATACAGTTTGGAACTTCTAGGACATATTTTTGTGTTGACGGAGATAACTGGCGACGGAACATTCCAGTTGGTACAGTTCTGCAAAGAGTCGTGATAAACACTACGACGGTAACTAACAGCACCAGTGCCACGGAAGCCGCCACGGCCCTCACGGCGACTATTTCGATGTTAGATGCTGGAAGCCAAGTGCAGGTGACAGCTATGGGTCCGTGGTCAACTTCTCGATCCGCTGGTAGCCCAACAAATATGCAAGGTTTTCTTCGTATTTGGGAATCTGCCGTGACATCTGGGACACTGTTAGCTGAAGAGCGGATTGGTTACACATATGGTCTGGCCTCGCAGCCGCCTTACGCCGTGGCAGGAGGCGCGTTCGCTGCTAGAGTACTAAATAGCCCAGGAGACAAGGCTGCTACCACCTTTGTTCTTGGCATCCTTTCAAGTGTCGGTACGAACACGCTCGCGCAGTTTAATGGCGGTGGCTATCAAGCGACAATGGTTCTAGAGGAGATTGCCACATGATCGATTCAGTGGCCGTGAGTATGGCATTGTCAGAACTTGGAGGAGCTAGTTCTTTTAATTGCGATCAGGGCAATGAACTTAATGAACATTGGTATGCGTCTGTCGTTTGGTATGGCGCTGGATCAAAGCCAAGTTTAGCTGCTCTGAAAACCAAGATGGCTGAAATGCAAGCTGAGGAATAAGACATGACCGTAACAAAGGTAGCCCAGGCTGGTCTTAGTCTTACTGAAGCTTTCAGTGGGGTGCTTCAGACCAACGCCAATTTTGTTGACCAAGTGATATTTGGGCCTGCGGTCGATGGTCGGGCGTGGAACGGCTTGTGGAACAAGGCGTCAGTGTTCTCCAGCTTGATGCTTGCTACCATTGAGGACGAGGGTTCTAACACGGAAATAAACATCTGGGACCTGACGCAACAATCGGCGGGAAGCCCCTCCACAACAGTTTTGGCCACTGTTGATCTTAGTGCTGCTGCTACACCAACAGCGATAGCGGCTTCTATGGGCTATCTCATTGTGTCTTCAGAAGACGGCATAGCCATTATTGATCCGCACTCTGGTGCATGGGCTGAACGAACGGTTGGCTGGCCGAGAACATTGTCCACCAGCACGGTACCGGCACTGACTGATAACGATGTGCAAGCGGTCGCAGCACGGCCTCTGACAACGGCTGCTTACGATCCTCGCA
>VTLG01010557.1_pt1 | contig 23145 bp, 14 predicted proteins | sample 4694571 | NCBI WGS metagenome assembly VTLG01 (sample SAMN12604809, study PRJNA352737) | marine metagenome | biome: ENVO:00000447; feature: ENVO:00000209|ENVO:00000569|ENVO:01000036; material: ENVO:00002151; isolation source: viral sequences binned using virsorter ...
AGGCTGGTGTTATTTGATTTGCTCTTGCTACCGAGGGTGATAACAGTGCTAAGAGTATTAGCCATCGTTTCATTCGTCTTTTTTCTTGACCATAGGACAGTTGACGGGTGTTTGATTTTTACCTTTAGAATTAGATGTACTGAGCCCAAACGTCGCCAGCGCTCCCGTGAAAACGGATGCTACAAAAGTTATGTCGCCGCTTGAACCCTTCTTAATCATCGGGAGTTCCACGTAATTTAAAGTTATGATAAATCCTGCCCAGACCACAACCCCTAACCTAACAAAGGTTCCTAGGATCTGTATCTGTTCTTCTTTATCATCTATTCCATCTTTTAGCTTATCCAGTAGATTCTTCTTTTGTGGTGTTTCCATTCAGTTTCTTTTGAATGCGTTTAGCTAATTGCATGAGTATCGGTTTAAATACCTTAACACATTGTTTAAATAAACTTGTAGCAGTTAATGTTGCAGCAACAGAAATCGCAGCTGTAGTAGCTGCTGTTACCATAATCTCCTCTTCAGGAACTGGCATTCTGTAATTAGTAAAGGGTATTTCAATCTTCTTTACTTCTTTAGGTTGTGGTTTACCTTCATTTTCTTCATCTTCCTCTGATTTAGTACCGGCTAAGAAACGTAAGTCACCAGCTGGTACTAACAGTGGTTTAAAAGAAGGGAGGTCCGCTGTTGGTGCATCCAACGAAGGACGCGGTAGATCAGGTGGATTATTTAGAGTTTGATTAGGAAGTCTAAAAGAGGGTAGAATAGGTGGGTCCATTTAGTCTGGTTCCCACGTTATACCGCCCCCCGGCACTTGCTCACGTCGTTGTTTTGTAGATAACCTTAACCAATTAGCTGGATATTTAGTATCTTCTATATCTTTAAAAGGTCTATCCAGTAGTAAATCTTTGTTTTGATATTTGTATCCCATTAGAATGCCCTCGCTGTTTTAAATGGAGATCGAGCCCAAGCTGCGTAAATTATTTTATCAGTAGTATTAGTATAGTTAATATTACAATTAGTACTTCTAATTTTAAAACCATTAGAAAGGAATTCTAGAAGTTTACCACTTCCCATTTGACCTTCATGTGCAGCATTATTTGGATGCATTAGAGCAGGTTCTGATGTAGTGTTTTCTTTATTTCTAACATCATCTGTTAAAATCCAACTACAACGTTGATTGTTTTTAAGTAGGATTATTTGGGGCCTGAAGCCTACATTTATAATTGGACCATCAGTACTATTATTAGCTAAATACGATCCAAAAGCACTGAACCCTGGTATGGGAGCCCAACAGTAAGCAATATAATCATCACCACTACCGTTGTTGGATGTACTAGTTGATAAATTAAATACAGTATTATCTGGAGAAGCATTATTCCAGTAACCACCATCTGAACCAGACATTGCAGCACCATCACTTAGATTTATACTTCTATCAGCACCTAGTCCTATATGATACATCTCCCAATTAGTAGAGTCATCTAAATTTTTAATTATTACCATTTCAGGTGCTGTGGATAATCCATGACCTACACTTGCATTAGCACCAGTTCCGGCATATTTAGTTATACTAAAACCAGCTGTAGCATTTACCCATTGATTTCCAGAACTTACATTTGTGGAACCATCTTCATTAGCACCACTATTAGTTGTTCCAGCATCCCATCCATGACCTACATAGGTCCGGGTATCAGTATTACCACCGCCTGAACCTTCTAAATCAAACCCATCACTTTCAAAGGATTCAACATAACCAGTACCAGTACCTGCAGCATCATTATTATCTGAATCTAATGTGTTTCCTACACCTCTTATTATATCTTGTAAGATGAAACTTATCTCAGTATTCCTTGATTTCATCCATAAGAAATCAGGACCAAAGTTGAAACCTCTTACACCTTTACCATCTACACCATCTCCTGACCACAGTTTAGTATCCACATACTTAGATGGATTATTTAATTCAGTTCCACTAAATGTATCTGGGAGGTTTTGTGTACATAGAGTTTTAAAATCTGTAGGAGCTGTATACTTGAATGCGTGTTGGCCAAAATTGGCATCACCATGACAGAGATCACCACCTCCACCAGAACCACACACTGGAACCATACGATTTCTATAAGTTGCAGAAACTGTAATAGCAGGATAAGTACCTGCAGCAGGGTTACCTGTGTTACCTGATGAATCGTTTAGCCAAGTACCGTTTTTAGCAAACCATAGTTTACCAGTATCAGCATCATAAGCAACGGATATAACATCACCTTCAACTCTAGCATCAGGCCAGTTAGTTATAGAAGCAGTACCATTATGATATAAACGTGCAACGTTACCACTACCACTCCAACCAGTTAGCATTATATAACCATTATGATCTGCACCTCCAGGTGCGGAACCATCTTGCATACCATTACTATCTATTATACCTATTTGCTGTAAATGGCCAGTAGTAGAATTTCCAAGTGTCCATTCAAAGTACCATTTACCAGCTGTCATGAGAAAGGTGCCTTTGATAGTAGAATTCTCACCTTGATAGACACTTAAATTACCATGACTGGTGGTGATCGCAGTTAAAGTACCAGATCTAGCATTATCACTCCAGGTACAATAATTACCTCTTGTGACACCACCTAAAGCATCATTCCCCTCTTCTGGTAAATAATTCGTTGGAGAATCAACAGAAACACCTTTTTTTAATAATGGAGGAGTCCAATTAGAGCCATCATGAGCTGAAAAACTGTAACTTGTACATTTAAAATGAGTACTAGATGAACCACTACCATTGGATAAACCTATATACCTTTTGGTTATTGTATTTCCTGATCCAAGATCATGTGTAACGGTCATATCACCACCCATAGAACCAGAGAATGTATTAGCAACGTTTACAGTACATCCACCAGAACATCTAGTATCACCATTAGAAGACGGGTCATTAGAATGGAACATAATAAAAGCAGTAGTACCTGCAGTGGAAGTACCATCACTAGTAAGGTTCCATACAAATCTACGCATAGTCCTTTGTTGACCTAAATCTACCCAAAATATTTTATCAGTTCCCCAGAATCCGCCAGATGCAACTTCTGCTAATGTACCTGTCCAAGAGGCTGCATCAGCATTACTATTAGTATAGTTCCAATTGGAGGTGTTATCATTTACAGCATGATTAATACCTTGATAACCGGCAGGTTTACCAGGAATGCTTATATTATTTACCGAAAAGCCAAGACGTTTTGGTGGTACAAAGGCTGACGTATACTTCGCTGATTTGTAGTAGCGGAAATCTTGCATATAACCTTTACAGAAATTACCAGACTGACCATTACCTAAACAGAATTGATTATGTTGTTGATAAACAGAACCGCTATTAGTTACACTCCATTTTTCTACACCATTTTCATATCCTTTAAAACTAGAGCCATTTCTTACAACTGCATAATGTGTCCAAACACCATTTTTTTGTGTACCAAAATGTCCAGATGTTGAAGCGTTACCTGTATTTCCTGAACATATATCATAACTAGATCCAGTAGTACCTATATAACAATTTACTTGATTACCATTAGCGTCTGTATGATAATTAAAAAGTGGTGAATAGTCATCATCGCCATCGCTAGCTTGAATGTAAACATCAGCACCAGCATTAGATATACCTTTTATCCAACATTCAACAGTAAAGTCAGAAGTACCTAATTCATAATCAGTAGATACTGCTGTTACAAGTTTAGCACTGTCATTGAAATATAACGCATCATTATATAACCCACCTTGTTCTACATTCGTTGTATTAGTATTAGTAAGGGTTTGAGCACTTCCTGATCCTTTTATAGTATGACTATGATCAGCTAAATCATAACCAGGTATTGCTAATTTAATATTTGCTTTAGCAGAATCATCAGCTCCAGATCCATACATAGGCTGAGCACCTGTGCATGTATTCATTACTTTTGAATAACCTAAGTTTCTATCACTTGATGTATCATTGAACTTGAGATTGAAGCTATTATTCTCAACTCCATCTCGTAATTCTGTACCATCTACACCTAGACCAATCCAATATAAATAATCACCACCAGACATGACTACTGTCAATGGTGTTGTATTACTAATTGTTTTACCTGCAAATTCAGTAAAATGTAACCATTGGTCATCATTAGTAGCATTAGCAGCTAAACTTTTCGATACGCCATCAATAGTGAATACATAAGTACCACCTTCCCAGCCTTGATCACTATGATCATAATACCAATCTAATGTTTCTTCTATTTTTATAGGAGTTGTTGGTGCAAAAGTTACTGTTCGTTCTGCTGTTGTACCACTTGAACCTGGTTGGCTATAATCATAATTATCTGTACCATCAAAACATTGACCAGTACCTTGTCTTGCATGTCCAAAGGTTAAGAAACTATCCCAAGTAACCCCTTGGTTTTGATTATTAAATACTGTTGGATCGGTTGAACTACTTTTAAGAACAACACCATCAAATTCAACCCGATAACAAGTAGCTTGAGAAGCACTTTCAAATCCAATAGAAGTTATGGCTGTACCATCCCAGGGACAATTAACCCAACCTGATGGGTTTGAAGACCAACTATTTACTTCGTTACCATTTATATAAACATAACCTGCAGTAGATGAACTTATATGCATTCGAACTTCTTGAGCTGTTGTCGCAGGAATTGTTATTGTTGCTTTAGCTCCAGCTGAATTAGCTTCTGCATAAGTTCCAGCTGAACCATCAAAAGCATTAGCAGGGTTAGTACAATTAGTTGAGCCAGTATTCCAAGTAGTATTCTTATTATGCCCTGGAAGTGATAATGCTTTCGGATTCCAGTTACCTGCAGAATCGTATTGTCCAAAGGCAGCTGCGGATAAAGCAATTCCATCAAGGAATTGAGGATCTGCCATCTGCCCACAAGAATAGGCAAACTGATAACCAAGATTATAAGGTTGATCAGCATCACCATGATCTACTTCATCATATTGGCCTGGATTAGTTGACTCAGCAAATGAGGTAATCCTTCGACCATTAAGATATATTTTAATTCTATCATCTGCTACGGGATCACCTGTATCTACTGCTAATACTGCATGATACCAGGCGTTGGGATCACGAAGCACTGCATTAGTTTTTTTCTTCATATTAATTGCAGAGCCATCTGGAGCATCGTTGTAAAAAGTTATCTGCTCACCAGCATCTACAAAGAAAACCCAACCAGTATTCCAAGAAGTAGTATCTACGTTACCTAAAAAGTTTATATCTTCACCTTTCTCTGATTTCTTAAACCACACACTAACGGTAAACTTCCGTTTATTTATTAAGCCAAAAGTTGCTTGTAAATTAGATTCAGAGGCATCATCAAACATGACGCTTTTCTCAATTTGATAAGCCTCATCAGTATCATCTGAAACTGCAGCAGTACCCTGCATCATTGTATTAGTTAGTACTGCCATCTTACTTCACATCTAAGGTCATAACGCAATGAATTTTATCAGTTTCATATATGATATAGTCTAATCTATCTACAGAACCAGCAGCAGTACTTAAAGTAGGAGCATCTGCTCCACCTTTAAATTGCCATTCAGCAGCCCATGCAGCTGTACGACTTCCTGTTCCATCCTGTTTAAGAAAGATTGAACCAGATTGTCCAGCAACTTGATTAGAAGGATTAGCAAAAGTAGTTCCACCACTTGTAGATAAAGTAACAGAATGGTTATTACCAGCATTCATATCAATAGTAATTGTACTGGCAGATGTTAGACCGTTAATTGCTCCACGTTGAGATCCAGTCCAAGTCTGATCATCACTTAGATCAGGTTTAGCATCAATTTGTGTTTGAATAGCAGATGTTACACCATCTAGATAATCAAATTCTGTGGCAGTTACACCTGTTGCTTTTAAATCTTTGGCATAAATAAGATCGTCTTTATCTCCAGTATACCCATCTAGTGTATTCAGCTCTGCGGTCGTAACTGTAGCACCATCGAGTACTTCTACTTCTGCCTGTGTTAAAGCTGCAATAGCTCCTGCAGCACCTGACTGACAACCAGCAAGGCTAGTTAAATCAGCATCAAGTGGTTGAGAAGTAGCAGCAATATAAGCTTTAGCCGATTGTTGACTAGGTACAGCAGTAGCTGAATCACTGGAGAAATCATCTTCATCTATCAGTGTTAATGCTGTATCAGCAGACCATCCTAAAGCTGTAGCACTTGTTGCTTTTAATACCTGTCCATTTGAAGGAGCAGTAGCAGGAAGAGTAACTGTATAGGTTGTTACTCCAGTTGGAGCTTTAAGTCCTACATATTCTCCACCACTGTCATCCTCAAATTTAACAGGAGCTTGTGCTTTAAGTGTTATATCTGTTGTAAAATCTGGTGACGCTAAGTCAGCCTTTGATGTTACAGCACTCTCTCTAGCAAGTGGGAAACCTGCTGCTGAACTGCCATTATGTACGACAAGGGTTTCCTTATCGGTATCTACGGTAACTTCACCTTCGGCTCCAGTAAAGCTACTATGCTGTGAGGTTGTACCTCTTCTTAATTTTAATAGTTTTGCCATTATGCTATAGTTCCGAAGTCGATTTGTAAGTTATCACCACTGACAGTAGCTACTTCAGTGAGGTTTTTGTCATTGCAGTCTAAGTGACCGCCTAATTCAGGTGAGGTGTCTTCTGATAGCTCTGCCAAACCAGCAGAAGCTGTTACAACCCATGTACTACCATTAAACACTTTTAGTGCATTACCAGTCGAATCATACCAAAGATCACCTTCATCTAAACTAGAGCTAGGTGCTGAAGATGCTACTCTGTATACATCACTAAAGCTTTGTATAGTATTGATATTAGTAGCAACTGTATTTATAGCATTACCTGTTTCTGTTGTGAGAGAGTCTGTAATACTACCTAAATCTTCTTTATAGGTTAACTGTCCAGATACATTAGCAATGTCGTTTAGAACGGATTGTGTAGGTGTTACAGCTGAGAAGCCATCACCTGATGATCCATCATAAACCATCATCGCTTTATTAGAGGATGAGTCAAACCATAGATCACCATCTGCTAACGAATTACCACCTCCGTCTTCTGTAGGAGCTGATGTTGCTACTTGATATTGATCTGCATATGCATTTACATCTGCTATACTACCTGCAACAGTGTTAATATTTGAAGAGTTGCCTGCGACTGATGTCACATTAGCACTAATTCCTGCTACCGTAGTAACATTAGCACTAACTCCTGCAACTGTATTTATATTGGTATTGTTACCAGCTACTGTATTAATATTAGTAGTATTACCAGCAACCGTAGTTACTTCAGTAGCTTTAGGTGTAAGCCTATGGAATGTATATGTATGTAGAGTAGCTGAGGTCTCGACAATTACACCATAACCAGCTGATAGGGTTGTTGAACCACAACCAGTAATTGTAATTGTGTTACCTGAACCTGCTCCGTTTGCAATTGTGACTGATCCACCACTCGGTGTATGGGTGCTAGCGAGTTCTTTAATACTAACCAGAGTACCAGTACCATTATTAACATCCGGGTTAGCAGTTGGGAAAGAGGTTTCATTTGCAATAGGTACAAAGCCACCGACATCATCAACTAAATCTGTAATACGTGCATCAATTGCTGATGTTGTAGCTATTTTATTATCTGCTGCAGACCAAGCCTCACCAGATTGTATCTCTGCTATACTTCCTAGTTTATAGAAATTAGCATCAACTTCTGTTTCTGTATAATATCTATTATCTAATTGACCTGCGTCTAATTCTGTCTCAGTATAATATCTACCATCTAAAGTACCGGTAGCTATATCCCCAGCAACTATAGTTCCATCAGATATTTTAGCTGAAGTAACGGTATTGTCTGAGGGTGTATTAGTACCAGTTAGTTTAGTAGCATCAAATTCTTGAGTAGATGCAAAGGTAATATTACCTGTCATTGTACCACCTGTCTTAGCCAGGTTAGTCTGAAGGTCAATAGGCAATCTGGAGTATACTACACCCCAGAATGCTTGACCATTAGTTGGTGCAGAAGTAAAGGTAATAGTACCTGCTGCTACATCAATAGTATAATCTGTAGATGGTTCTTTAACAACACCTGCAATACTAATAAGTACTGATTCAGGACTATGTGCATTAACAGTAGTACCACCTTGTGTTAAATTAAAGGTTTTTAAAGTACCATTAAAGCTACTTGCTATGCTATCTAGTTTCTGTGCTGCAATAGCACCAGTGGAGTAAGCACCTTGACTAGTCCACTTGACTCCATCATATGTATATTTAACGCCATTAGTGGCATTATGTTCATCACCTGTAGAAGGTGAACTTGGAAAATTAAGTGCCATAGTTATTTAGCCTCCAGTGCTTCTACACGTTCGTTAAGTTCTTGCAATGCTGCGGTTAATAAAGGGACAAGTTTAGCTGGGTCTAGGGTCTGCATATCTTCTCCATCTTTCTCTCCACCTACAGCTTGGGGTACAACTTCCTGTACTTCATGAGCAATGAATCCATCCTGTACGGTTTTAGTTTCATCTTCTTTCCAATTAAATGTAGATGGTTTTAGATTCTTTAACCTCTCTATACCACCTGTTAAAGGAGTTATATTCTCTTTTAATCTGTAGTCTGAGTTAGATGAGTATATAACATTACTAGAATTACCAGTGGACCAAGTACCAATATAACCTTTACGTGTACCACCTAAACAAATACTTATATTAGTACCTGCACCATCGGTGTTAAAAGCTGTGGCACCTTTAAAATGATGTTTATCACCGGTATTAGATTGAGAAGAAGTACAATTGACAAATAATTGATCATTTGTAAGTGTTAAAGCTTGTCTATTATTTTTAGTATAAAGACTTAAACTATTATCAGTATTATAAGATAAACCAGTAGAATTACCAGTTACAAATCTATATGACCCGCAACCAGATGGTAATTGAGCAACTACGCCACTTGTATTTAAACCGCCGCCGCCGCCGCCGCCATCACCTGGATCATACCTTTCAACTACACCACCACTAGGATCTATTTTATTGGTTGTAGTAGATGCATCAATATAACTAACAGTACTTGTTACAGTAGTCGAATCAATCTTATTACCATAACCAATGTTATTGGCAACACTAGACCCGTCGAATCTTATACCATCGGCATACTTTTGACCTGATCCAGTACCTAAACCTTTAATTGTATTACCTATAAAGGTGTTATTTGATGAACCATTATAAAATCTTATAGCTGAGTTTAATTCTACACCTACCCCGCCGTCTGTTCCTGAAGAAATAGCAGATGCACTAATGACATTACCTACAATAGTAGTATAATTAGAGTTGTTTAAAGATACCCCATATTTAAGGTTAAGGAATCTATTACCAATAATAGAGCATGAACTACAATTCTCTAAATTAATACCATCATCTTCAGGGCCATTATTAGTTAATCCAAGGAATTGGAATCCTTGTACAGTTATACCATTACTATTCTTAGCACCAATAATATCATCAGAGTTAACATCTCTACCTACACCATAACCACCTTGTATATTGATAGCACCAGTACCACCAGCACCTTCAATAGAAATAGCATTCTTTTTAAAAGCATCTATGATAGGTCTAATTATATGTATATCCCAGTTATCATCAGTCGTATCAGTCTTAATTTTAATACCATATCTACCTTGTACTGTTTCACAGTTAGTTAAGAAGATATCTCTTAAGTCTTTTCCATCTAAGAAGAATCCTATATCATTAAATCTAACATTATCCTCTCCACCAGATGAACCTAAGTTTTTAGTACCATTCATGTCAACTTGACAAGTATTTAATTCAACACTTGCTAAAGGTGACATAGCTCCAGTTGAAGCTACATCTGCTATAAAATGGAACCCTACACAGTAACCAGTTTTACTTGCATCTGTATTATATATTGCACGTTGTTGAACCCAGGAATTCTGTACCTTACATCCTACTACTTGTGTAAATGCCATACCAGTGACAAAGCCACCAATACGAAGATTCTCAATACGTGGTCTACTTACACCACCAGCATTACTAGCCCAATTACTACCATCTAAAGCTACACCAGCATAATTGGTTGTAGGTTCTGAAGTAGGCCATACAGGTTCTGTATCACCAGCTGCAGGAGCACTACCACTCCCCGTAACCGTAGCTACTTTACGTTGGATATGTAGATTTTTCAGAGTCATATACTCTGCGGCACCACTTCCTGTAGATTGAAGTTTAATAGCAGATTTAGGAGCAGCTGAATTATCAGCTACAATTAATTGTATAGTTGTTCTTAAACTGTCATCTCCAATTAAACCAGTGAATGAAGTATCAAGAACAAGCGTATCATTAATCATCCAAGTACCTTCAGGTACACGTACAGTTTTACCTGTATTTAGTGCATTCTGAAATACTTGAGTATTAGTTGTTACCTGCGCATTAGTAGCAGATGTACCTTTTACTATAACAGTTGATCCATCATCAGCAGCAAAATCTTCTAAATGTACTTCATCTGCTAAACGATCTACAACAGTTCTCGTTACAGTCTTATCAGGGCTTAGTGTTATCTGATCACCTAGCTTAAAGCTACCACCAGCTGAGCCCCATTCAGGTGCCGTAGCTCCTGAGTTTATTTTAAGTACTTGAGCAGCAGTTCCTTTAGCTAATCTGACATAATCTGTACCATTATAGTACATGATATCGCCTTGAGCATCAGAACCTAAGGCTATCTTAGCACCAGTAATCGAGTTATCAGCTACTGTAGGTGTTATGTTTGTAATTAGTGATCCATCAACTGCAGGTATTTTAGCGTTACCATCTAGTTGGAGAATTTTATTAGCTGTTGTACCAACGTCTACATTAAGTGTACCAGTTGTAGTTAAGTTAGCTGAACTAGAAGAACCATGTAATAAACCTGTTCCTGGTGTAACTTCTGTTACAGTACCACTACCAGATACAGCACCCCATGCGATGTCTGTACCATCTGATTTAAGTACCTGTCCATTAGATCCAGGTGCTAAAACAGCAGGGTTACCACTAGCATCACCATATATAATTTTACCTCTAGCTACACCTGCTAGCTGATCTAATCCTACTGCATTGTCTGCAATCGCTGAAGCATCTACAGCATTATCATCAATGGTCCATGAGGCACCACTAGAAGCTACTGTAATGTCTCCTTTATCACCATCAGATAGTCCTGTTACTCCATCTACATATGCTTTTGTAGCAGCATGTAAGTTAGAAGTAGGAGCACCTGACAAAGTTAAAGCACCAGTCATAGTACCACCAGCAAGCGGTACTGCTTCATCACTAGTACCTACCTGTGTATATGTAGGTGTTGTATCTATCCAATCAGATGAATCAGCATCTGTATAATAGATATAAGTTCTACCAGATACTGTATCAAACCATCTAGTACCATTAACAGGAGTAGCGGGAGCAGTAGCACCAACACGTAAGTTACCTACAGCTGTACCATCTTGAGTAATATTAAAATCATTGAGATCTAAGTTACCCTGTAGTTTAGCTCCAGTATTAGATAGTGAACTATTCTCTAGTTCTTGTAATTTCTGTAGTACCTGTCTTTGATTATTATCTAAATCCTGTGCTCTAATAGAGCTACCAGGTACATAATCAACTTTAGGATCAACAATATCTGTTTTTCTTACAATTAATACATTCTTTGTACCAGAAACTGGTGCAGTAGTAAAGTCAATACTAGTACCACTTTGGGTGTAATCTGTATCTTTTGTTTTTTGATCCCATACTGATGTCGTTGTATTCCACACATATACAATTACATCATCTGATTCAAAAGAGTTTGTGAATGAAAACGAGAAGCTAGTTTGACTACCCGTTCCATCAAATAATTCCTGTGTGGCAGGTGTTGTTGTTACTGTCATGTTTTATCTATTCGGTAGAATGGGTAGTTCATTAATAGGTAGTTGTCCTTTTTTAGCTTTAAGTTCAAGTAATCTTAATTCTGCTTTTTTCTTTTGGATTTCAGCATAATTAGATAATTTACGCTCATTGCGTTTTACAGCTTTAAGTAAAGCTCTATCTAAAAGTCTAACAATATTGAAAAATTCATCTTTATCAACTTGCTTAGAAGTATAACCAGCTCTTCTTATTTTTCTTAATTTCTCAATTACCTGATTATTATCAGCTCTACGTTTAATACTTTGTATCTCTTTACGAAGTCTACCTTCTTGTCCTATAAGAGATTGAAGTTCAGATCGTTCAGATGCAGTATATTCGTACCCTTTACCATCAGTTCTAAATCCAGGTCTACCATCATATTCAAGATCAATTAAGAATTGTTCTACAGCATCTGGACTTTTACCATGCATTTTAAATACTGGAGAATAAGTATTCCAGAAACGTACCAACATATTATCAGGATAACCTATCTTCTCACCAGTAAGCCAATTATATTGATCAGGTAAAGTATTTTTTACAAGGATATTTCTATTAGCTAATAGTTGATTAAAGTCTTGATCTAATTCTTTTAAAGCTGGTTGCATTAAACGTGCTAATTCATTACGCTGTGATCCAAGTGGTAAGAGATTATTACTAAAAGCAGCAGCCCATCTATTTAAACCTGCTGGATTACTAAACATTTCAAAGAATGGTTCTAATTGACCTAACACTGATTTATTTGTTAAGTTAGCAGCTAATACAAACATCATTTTATTTAACCATTCTTCTTGTATTGGAGTTGTAATTAAATCAAAATGATCAAAAATATCTGCAGTTAAAGCTAACCAATCAGTTAGTGGGCCCATATTATCATAGCTATACCACTTACCATCTAAACCTTTAAAAGTTCTAGGTTTCCAACCTGAACCATAACGAGTACGCATTGTTGCTTTATCATAATGACCGTTACCTCGTAATCGATCAGTCCCCATATAGAAACCAGCACTAGTAACTAAGAGAGATCCTATAGCAACTTTACCTTTTACTGTTGCACGTAGCTGACGGAATTTAAACCAATTTATAACAGAGGATTCATCGATAGGTATTCCTTTTGATTGTAATATCTCTTTAACTAACTCCTCATTATTCTGAAAGACTGTTAATTTAGGTCTAGCTATTTTCGCATAATCGCCAGCTATTATTGAGGTTGGACCCCATTTATGCATTGTTCCTATAACATTACCAGCTGTCTTTTGAAACATAACAGCTGTTTTAATTGCAGGTACGCTAGCTAATATGTCATTGAGACGTTGTACAAGAGGACCATCAAGGTTTAAAGCGATTTCACGGGCTTTGTAATCAACAGCAGGATCTATGATCATACCAGCTGAATCTTGCATTTCTTTATAAATTTGCTCAGAAGCTTCTTTTAAACTTTGCTCGTTAATAACTTTACCAGAAGCATTTAACTGATCAAATGCTCTAAAGCGTGCTTCAATAGAACCCTCAAAGGCTCTAGTCCAGCCATCCATAGCTGTCATACTATTAGCACCGAATCTAAGCCAAGGATGTCTAGCTATATCTTCGTGTACTTCATACATATTTAATAAATATGCAGCACCATCATGACCTTTTTTAGAAGCAGCATCAGCATATTCACGCATTATATCAAAAGCCTGCTCATTCTTTAATGCTAATTCATCACGCATTATATAACCAACTGACATTGGATCGGTAGAAGCTTTTCTATATACCATTCCAAGGTGTTTGTTTGCAGCAGCTGAAGCATCTGTAATACTCCTATACGCTATAAGACCACGTTGTCGAGTAACGCTATCACCTTCTAATAGTGCTCCAGTGAACATAGCTATTGGATTGCCTACTGTACCACCAATATTACCTATTAAAGCTTTTAAAGGTGTAGCGAAAGCTGATAGAGTTGAGTTATAAATATTACTCCACATAGCTCTATTGACAACAGAAGGTATTTCAGGTGTACGATCAATAACTAGTTTCTCCCAAGTACCTAATTTATTCTGCATAAAGGTATTGAGTTTATGGATAGTATCAATATTACCATCACTAAACTCATATGCTAAATAAAGGGGTTTAAAAAAGTCTGGGTTTTTTTCAGTTAACTCATCGAATTTATTTAACGTGTCTTCAATCGCAGCTATACTTTTTCCATTCGCCGTTGCTTGTCTTTCATTGATAAGCTTTGCATAATCCAGTGCTTCTTCTGGGTTTAAACTAGCTATACGTTCCCAAACATTAAGCTGTGCTAAACCCGTACCATAAGTCCATGCAGCTAACGCTTTTTCAGCCATTAAATACTTTAATCTATCTCTAATCATGCTTCTAGCATACTTAACAGAAGGAGCGTTACCACTAATTCTTATACCTTCTGACATATCAGACACATCACCAGCTAATGATGTTGCTAAGTAGGCTTGTGCCTTAGCTACATCCATATCAAAATATTCTTTTAACAATGCTTTAATAGCTTTAAAAGCACCGTCATATCCTGTTGCAGTAAGACGTTTAACACCTAATTCGGTAGCTGTATCTTTAAAATCTTTTAAAACTCCACTAATTACACCAGTATCAGCTCTAGGATCTATAAAGATTTCAGCTAGTTTTGTACCAGCTTCATCTATTTGAGCGTTTGTTATAACCCTACCATTTACAACAGCATCGAATTTACCTGTAGATTTTATATCTTCTATAACTGATTTAACTAATAAACGTTTCGATAAATTATCAGCTTGTACTCCATATTTTAAAGCGGCCTCAGTTATAAAGCTTCCTAATCTACCATTAGATGTTGCTAAGTTTCTTTCTATTTGAGCTTGACGAACCATCGCACCGGCTATACCGTCTTGATCAGGAGTTCTTACTACTTGTTCACCTAAATCAAATACATCATGTATACCTCTAATAGGTTTATCTAAGTCTTCACCAGTCCTTACCGTTAATTCAGCAAGTTCTTCTATAGCTGTTTTATTAGCTACTTCAGTTTTTTGCACTGCATCTGAGATAGGATTATTGCTAGGTTCAAATTCTACATCACCTTTTTTATATCTAATGTCAAAATACTCTTTAGCTGTTGAATCTTTAGGAATAATTTCAGTTCCTAATTTTTTAAGATCGTTACCAGCTCTTAATATTTTAAGGCCACCTTCAATCAAACCTGCACCAAAATAGAAGTAAGTAGCTTCCATTACAGCTTTATTACGTTTAACATCAGGACTATCGGTTGGATGTGTAGCTACACTATAAGGTAGGAATTGAAACGTTTTAGGAAACATATCTTTAAGACTACCTAAAGCATTTAAACCTTCTTGGTTCAAAGAGTTAGTACCTTCAACGAATAAATCAGTACCCCAACCTAAACCAAAGGATGCAGTTTTTCTTCTTAAATTAGTTTTACCTAACCAATTGATTACTGGACCACCCTTACCTGTTATAGATAAAGCTTTTAATTTAGCAGATGCTGTGTTGCCTATAAGAATTGTAGGTAGAATAAAAGATGATATATCTCTGACACCTTGAGCAAATCCATCGTCATATTTAGGAGCTTTAGGTATATTAACACCTGGAATTATACTAGGGAGATCTGATGTGAAAAAGTCTATCACACCTTGACCAGGACCAGATAGTCTTTCACGTAATTGCGTAGCATAAGCACCTACATCTTCTGCCAAACTTACACCAGGCTTATTACTTCCATATATGAAACCAGAAGGTTTATCTGTAGTTCCGTAATACTTTAGTCTCCATGCGTTTTCAAGTTCATCTCTTTCAATACCTTTAGGCAAGCCTCGCCAAAGTCGCATCTCCTCCCACATTACATCCTTATCTGTTTCAACTGTTTCAGTAGTAGGTTCAACTGTTTCAGCAGGTACGTCAAGAACAGTACCACTTTCTGTTGTTATTTGTGGTGTTAAAGTGCTTTCTATCTCTTCCGCTTGTTTAATTAATGCGTCTCTTTCCTCTTGTGATAGAGCACTTACATCAAAATCTTCTTCATTCATCAGTTAAGTCCTCAGTAGATTCCAGTAATGTTTCCATATATTCTAACCATAATTGAGCTGCAGGTGAATCGGGATTAATAGGAAAAGCTTCTGGATCTGTTATGGCATAACCTAACGGAGTGTTAACAAAAGCTCTATTAAATTGGTTAACTGTTGCCATTAGGTATCTCCATATAAAAGGTCAGCTTGCTCTGAATTTAAAGTTTTTCTAAATTCTAACAAGTCGTTTGGGTAGTTTTTTCTTTCTTCTAAAGGTGGTAATTTGATATCTGCATCGAACTTTTTGGCAGCTTCATATTGAGCTTTAATAAGATCATAAGGATCTATTTGTAGAATCTTTGCTATCTCTTTAACATTTTTAGGTACATAACCTCCTAGTTCTCCTTGCCCTCTATTAAAATCAAGAATGATATCTGTTAATTCTGCTGGATTCCAAATATTATCTTTTATACCATAACTATGAATAACTTTTAATCTACCAGGTCTTTCATCAGACTCTTTGTTTACTATAGCTTTCAGGACTTTAGCTTTTCTAGCTTTGTTAGTAGTACTTAAACCCGTATTCCAGTGAGGATAACCCGTACCATCATGGTACATAGGTTTATTAGTAACGTCCTCTTGGTCAGAACCTAACGCAGCACCACCTTGGTTTTCAAAATACGTCTGAGTTTTTTCAGCAGCCTCATTTAAAGCTTCCTGAATTCCAGGTCTATCTTCTTTATTCATTAAAGCAAAATATGTTGAAACATACTTTCTTTTAAGATCCATAGTAATGGATTGCATATCAAGAGTAGGCCTTGAATTTTCTGCTAGATCTCTATTTTGATTTATAACTAAATTTTCTATAGCTGTAAAATTAGCTTTATGTATACCAGAGTCACCAAAGAGTCTAAGCTTGTCTGTAAACTCTGCTCTATTATGTACACTGATGTTTGCTAGATCCTCTTCTTTTAAAGTGCCTGTAAGTAGCTGATGTTCTAGTTGCTCATGTTCTAAGTCAACAGCGTCGGCATCAAACGCATAACCCTGTAATGTGTTATGAGCTTTTGTTCTTTCAGTATCACTAGCGTCTGGGTTATTAACATCCCATTCTTCTTTTAATTGATTAATAAAAGGTTGTTCATAAACATTACCTGCTTCTATTCCTTTATCTAATTCATCAGTTTGATTATTAAGGAATTGTTCTCCGTTTATTTTTGCACCTTGTTCAGCTTGAGTATAATTCCTATTAATTTCTTGTTGCTCTATATCTAATAAAGCTTTATAAGTAGCATGATTTTTAAAAGCCATTCCTTTTTTAGGAAAGCCTGGTCCATATAACTTATGTTCAGCCCAAGATTCTATAGGTAAATCAATTCCTGCATCAGATAATTCTTTAGCATGTATTAATAATAATTTATGAGCATTACTATAACCATAAACTCCATCTCCAGTATCTGAAGTAGAATTTGCTACATCATATAAATAGGTATTAATATTAAAATCTTTTGTTTGTAATGTTGCTTTAGCTGTTTGTCTTAGTTCCCAACCTTGTGCAGCATTAGAAATTTTAACTTCTTGTTTATCTTTTTTATCTTGCCATTCATTTGCAATTGGATAGATATTAGTTTTTAACCAACTTTTGTCAGCATTACCCCATTTATTTGCTAAGGTTTGATTGACAAATTGTTCATACAAAGCACGCCTTTGTATACTAGTTGGTAAAGGTAATCCCTTTTTTCTAAGCTCTTCTTCTTTAACTGCTAAAAACCCATCCCAATCTTGTTGTACTTGACCACCATCACTAAAGTATTCTTTAGCTCTAGCTTGTTCAAGTATAACACGATCAAAACCACTTGAATAAGAATCTGCTTCTGCTAAGATTTCTCTTAAACGTTCAGCACCTATACCTAATCTTTTAAGTTCTGCTTCAAGTTTTGTTTTAACATCTCTACCTTGTTTCTTTTCTTCTTCTAAATCTCTAATCCTTTCTTCAACTTCTTCTAATTCTTGTTCTGTTATACTTTCTCTTCTAGCTATACCTTGTGCATCAGCTTTTTTCTTTTTAATTTCTTCAGTCTTTATTTTCATATAAAGATTTGAAGCTTCACCTAAAAATGTTTGAGCTGCACTCCAATTTTGTCCTGCTGATTTTACATCTTCACCTGCAGCTTCAAAACTTTCTTCATAAGCTCTATCGCTTTCTTTACGTCTTTCGACTTCTTCTCTGAAAGCACCTGTATAATTAGAGGCACTAGAGAATGGAGATGTTGTTGCCATAATTAGTTGCCTCTATAGTACTGTTGTTACGGGAACACCTTTCGCTGCAGCACCTGCAAATCTACCGGTAGTTACACCAGCCGCTACACCTGCAATTAAACTGAACATACCTGGACCTCTATCCCAAGTAGGTTTCATTGGAGCTCTTCCACGTTCTGGTGGTAGTCCTATCATAGTTCTAGCTTTTCTATCACTAGTATTCTTCTTAGCAAGCATTGCCATAGTTTTAAACGAGAAGTCGTCACGTTGTTTATCTAGTTTCGCATGTTGTTCTGCTACTCCTCTACCATATGCAGCTCGAATAGCTAAACCAACACGTTTAGCAGATTTACCACTACGTTCTAAAGATTTAGCTGTTCGTACTTCAGAAAAGACCTTAGCAGATCCTTTTTCTTGAGCTTTGAATGCTGCTGAAATAATCTTATTTATTTCATTTTGTTGCTCCGCTACATACCAGCTGTAATCAGTAGCGTTTTGATCCCATTGAATTTCAGCATCTACACCACGTAAATAAAAATCATTAATATTTGTATAATGATCAGAGATTACTTTGGCTTGTTGGCTTTTAAAAATTCGGGCCTTATTTCTATTGGAAGCTGAGCCTTCACTTACAGCTGACATATGTCCAGCTACAGCTTGTCCAGCGCCTAATACAGCGCCTACGGTCATTGGTCCACACATAATCGACAGAATTCGATAAAGGTTGTTTTGTTAGGTCCATAAGTAAATTCCCGTAGAAATTTAAAACCTAAAAATTGTAATAATTTTAAATGGACTTTATTTCTTTTATCAACAATATTCCATAAGAGTGGTTCAGTTCTACTTTCTACAAATCTCTTAGCTTCTCTGGCAAAGGTGATTGGATAATCATGGATAGCTGGAGTACATAACATCCAAATAGTTCCATCATTATTTACACCTGCCATACCGGCAGTCTTGCCGTTAGGCACCGTGAAGTATACACAAGAAGAATGATGAGCAGCGTAAGTAAGAACCTCTAAAGGATTTTGTCCATGACCTTCTTCGACCTCTCTTCGGTCATCAGGACGTAAATTAGAGGCCACCTCTTTGGCAGCCTCCAATGTAATAGGGTGAATGAATTTAGACACGTTGATAAAATTTACTATTATAATCTCCCTCCCAACTCATAGAATATAAAGTCGTAGGAGAAGGATGAGTTGATTTTAAATATATTGTTAAGTTTTTATTACGTTCATAAACTGGTAAGGTATGTATTCTTTGTTCTACCCAAGGTGTACTATTAGTTACATAAGCATCTTGTAAAGAAGATTCAATTAACTCGGTATAAGTAGGTTTACCTATACGTTCAATACTGGTTTCATATACTCCAGCCTCACCTAAAGATAATTTTAATCTATGTAATACTAATGATGCATTAACATCTGAATGAGTTGATTGTCCATCTGACTTAGTAGGATAGATAGTTGGTAATTTAATTTGCATATCAAAATTATAACCAATATATAAATCCTCATTATCTGTATCCCAATCACCAGGAACAGTTGCAATACTATCTGACACTGTAACTATATCATACCTACCTAAATTATCACCAGGGTTGGTATTAATTATAGCTAACTCTTTATTCGGTTCAAACCCAAAACCTGTTACAGTGAAAGTAGTTTTGTTTGTATCTGAGTTATAGCTGAAATAACTTTTATCTAATAATGCATAGTTATCTAAATGAACAGGAAATGTATTCACATAGGCTGTATTAGATTCAGATCTTAAATCAAATTTAATTAAGTTATTATTTGAAAGTACCACAAAAAAAGTATCATCAATAATACAATGATATTTTATACTTTTATGTAACTTCCATTTAAACCAAGCAGATTGTACTCTTTTTTCTCCAGTATTAAAATAGCGATACCCATATATTTCATCAGAGTCAGTGACACTAAAAAATATATAAGTATTTTCTCTAGAGTTAGTTACTAAATCAATATCTTTTGGCAATAAATTTGGTACACTTACACTTTGATCTAAAATTTCTGGTTCTAAACCTCGTTGAATATTAACCATTTCAAAGAAACGGCTATTAGTTCCTGCGTTATCTAAGAATCCTACAGAGGTGCCTAAAGAAATGGGATGAGTTTTAATATTATAATTATAAGTAGATTGCGCTGTAAGTTTTGCAGTTTCTGGTGTTAAAACTTCAGCTTCGGCCGTTAATAGAAACTGTTGATTTTCACTAAATAATAATAAACCATGAACAGTTTCCATACCTTCATATAAAAAAGCAGGGTTATCTGAACTGGCTGATATATCTATAACATCTGTTGGTGATAAAGTTAACGCGGTTTTACTCCAGAAACTAGGCAATGTTATATTATCATCACCAGGCTGTGAAGCAATAACATTAGTACCACTTAAAAAGCATAACCTATTTCTCCAGAATACTATATTATTTATAGTAGAACCTACAAAACTAGGAATACTATTTGTTGTTTCATCGCCAATAGTACGTTTAGGCCAAGCAACTTGCTTTAATTCAAACTGCCCGGAAGCAGTTCTGATTAATTGTAAAGGCATAGTAGATGGATCAAACTCATCTTCTATACCAGGTTCAGCACATTCTTGCCAACTACCAGGACCATCAAAATTATTATTACCTTGAAACCTCATGTAATAATCGTCTTCGTTGGAATCACTATTAGCTACTTTAACAATATAACCATGCTTACACTGTGTAGGTAGTTTGCTAACATCATTAATTTCATCAGTCATGATATTCATTAGATCATGTTCTGATGTTTCAACGTTAAATTTATTATTACTTCTTAGATAAAGACCGTTACCAATAATTGTTACATCATCTACTGAGCCTAATTTATTTTCTAATGTTTGTTTTAAACTACCTAAAATAGAAGTAGAACTAACAGCCTGAGTAGCATCAAACGCAGTAGGTGCAGGTCTTATAGCACCGTCACCTGAACTACCAGCTATTTTAGCTTTCACTTTTGATAACTCTATCTCTGCTATCTCAATGTAATATACAACTCTAAGAACACCATCATCATCATTATCACTAAAACCTGTAGCATCTGCAGTGAATTGAACGTAGTCTCCTACTTCCCAACCTTCACCACCGTATAATAAATCTACATCATAATCATAAGTGCAGACATAATCTGGACCTTTTGGTTCATCACTAGCACCACTATGCAGATGACTCCTACCTTTAACAGTAAATCTCCAGCGTAAGTTCTTTTTAGAACCATCGGTTACTTCTGTACCATTTGCTTTGTAAATCTTTACGTTAGGTATACCTGTTGAATCCTCAGAAGAATATACTGCTGTATGTATATCAGGACATGTAGCATTATTACGTGTAAAATAATAATTCCCATCATAATGCCACTGTCTACTGTGAAATGGTCTGCCTGTTATATTTGGTGATTTATGTTCTGCAGCTGCACTATTATTAACAGTAGCTACTTTATCATTCCAAGAAGTACCATCAAATCTTGTGAATGCTGTAGAAGGGTATGTACTTTTATGTTTAAGACGAGTAGCAGTTTTTAAATCAAATGTATCTGTATTACCATCACTATTAAGATTAAGACTATACTGTCTAGCATTAGAAGTATTTTTAAGTTCTATGTATGCAGCATAAGTATCAGGTCTAGCAGTTGAAGTTGAAGTAGACATAGACACTGTTTTCTTTCTATTAACTATATAAGTATAATCATTAATAGTAAGAAATTGTAAGTCATCTACATTAGAATGACGTAAGTAAGCATCGATCTGTGTTGTTACTGACGCATCTTTACTAACACTTTTAGTTTCACCTGTTTGAATATTCCACATCCTCACCTCTGGATTATATGAGGAATCGTTAGGATTAAGAGTTCTTCTTATTTGACCTAAGTATTGTTCAGTCTGATCTCTGTAATAATGAAACCACGTAACATAATCATTAACTAATAATGTTTTAATAAATTGACTTCCAGGTCTTTTAACTAAACCGGTTTGAATTTCTGGTACAACATTCAAAGCATCTGAAACTTGACCTGGATTTTTAAATTGATCAGGTTGTTGTGATATACCTGATACATAATTTGGGATTGTTTGTGTTATACTAGTCATTAGCGTCTCAATGCATTTAAAGGAACAAAAGATGTATACCTCTGATCATCTGTAAGCCCAAAGAATGAAGGATCAGTTTGATTACATTCATATTCTATACAGGTTGCTCTAGCATAAGCTTCTTTATTTTGTAGCATTTCTACTAATTTAGGATTTGTTAATAACTGTGATGCGGCTCTACTTGAAGCACAGTATATAACATATCTTCTAAATACTTGTGGAAGATCTTCAAATTTATATAACCATATTACATCTAAACTTAAGTCTTGTGTAAACTCATCAGTATGATCTACTTTATCATACACCTTCCCATCACGTATGATTAAGCGTTGTGATTTATTATTCAAACCATCATGTAATGAAAACTGTAATACATTAGAAGGTAGTTTTACATTCTTATTAGCATCTGGTGTATATTTAACATGATCCTCTTTATTAAATGTCCAACCTTCTGATTGTACATCTATATTACATTCCTTAAGTAAATTATATACTAAAGATACTTCAGGGTTATCAAAGTTCAACGTGGTAATAGGTGACTGACCAATGGCACCAAGTATTGAATTGACTGCGGATAGTTCGGTATCGAGATCAGTTGTATTAAGGGTAGCCATAGGTATAAATATTTGTAAAGAAAAAAAGGGGAGTAGTGATACCCCCCTAATAAGTTACCATGCAGCAGGTGCAGTGCCTGTACCAGCGTACAGTTCCACAGCAGCAGCTGGGTTAAGATAGTCGGCGCCCATTGCCAAGCGACCAAGGATAACATCACCCTGATAAATCACGGAAACGTCACCTGAAGTTACTTGTACTTGAG
>VTLG01013147.1_pt1 | contig 23141 bp, 29 predicted proteins | sample 4694571 | NCBI WGS metagenome assembly VTLG01 (sample SAMN12604809, study PRJNA352737) | marine metagenome | biome: ENVO:00000447; feature: ENVO:00000209|ENVO:00000569|ENVO:01000036; material: ENVO:00002151; isolation source: viral sequences binned using virsorter ...
TATCTCTTCATCTTCATCTTGATAGACGACCAACCACTTCCTTCTTTCTTTATAGTTCTCTCCATCAAACAAAGGAAATAAATCTTTTTTATCTCCAATCTCATCCTCAAAAAAAGTAAAGTTAACAATAAACCATTCTATAAGTTTTTGTTCCGCTTTGGAATCAGCAGTCTGGTTGAATTGACCCCTGAGATCAAACTCATAATTATTAATAGTTGTTTTTGTCTCTGTGAATTTGAGCTTAGCATCCTCTAGTTCTTGTTTTTGTTCCTCAGATAAATTCTCTGCCCCCTCGAAAAACTCAATTACCCTAGCAGCTTCTATGTTTTCAAGGGCGATTTCACTCAACTGTTTTCTAGTCCTATCAGAAGCAACACCCCCTACGTCTCCCATCTTCTTGATTAGCATGGCTTTAGTCAAAAAACCCGCATTTATAAACTCATTATACTTTTGACCATAAAAAAACTCGGCATCCTCGATATCGGTCATTCTAGGCTTAGAGATAACAATCCTATTTTTAATTGTTTTTTTTACTTTTTTAGTAGTCTCAACAGGTCCGTCTTTTGTCTTTTTAACATGAGGAACCTCTTTTTCTACTTGCCTCTTAACTTGAAATGAATATAGCTCTTTCATTTAAATATTATATGTATTTTTAATATAAAATCAAATTTTAAAATTTGAAAAGGTCTAGAGTATTCATGTTGAACTCTGTGACCTTGAGCTTGGTGTCAACCCCTGCGGTGCTATCAGCCGAAGCAATCAGAGTGTTAATGGCGGCAATAAAACCAGCATAAGAGGGTCCGTAAGTAGTGGTATGATAACTTGTTATTAAAACAGGTTCCCCATTAAGTATTATGAATGCTGGTTGCCCAGAGTCACCGCTAGCTAAAGTTTCAGCTAATTCCCCATAGGGATCTGGCAAGACGGCTGGGACAGCATTATAAGTCGCTCTACTGTTAGAAGCAACTATCGCATTTGTTAACTCCATTAAAGTTAATTTTTTCTCAAAATCAAACCCTGCAATTATTGGTCTATAGTGGTTCAATATAGAATTCGTTGTAGCCACTACTTTTAAGAAATCATTTACATTTGATGATAATATTTTCACGAAAGAAATATTATCTGGTAAAGATTCGCTTAACACACCAACCGTCATATCCTCACTGCCGTGATCGGCTATCGCGGATATAGTTCTTGAAATCCAAGTGCCATCAGGGTCAACAAAGTAAACTACATCAGAGGCTTCTAGCTTAAAATGCTTAGCCATTATAATATGTCTTTTTGTAATTGCTGTTGCCCCTCTTTTCCTAAAATCTGCACCAGAACTATCATCATAGCCCCTATTATTCCAAACACTTACTGAGGTGAAATCAATATCTTTAGCCCAAAAAGTATCTGCGCGGCCAGCGTTAAAACCACCCGCCGTTAAGGTGCCGTTTGGGTCAGTGAAACTAGAAAGCATACTGGCGTTTGTAGCTACATCCATAATTCCCGAATCAAATCTAGCATTAACTTGAGAGGTCGCATGTTTAGCTAAAGAGTCTTTTGATTGACCACTAACTGCAACTGTAATTTGTGAATCATTTTTTTCTAAGAAAACACAATTAATACTGTTGTCTGTAGCTCCCTTTGATGCTCCAGTTATATCTAATTTGTTAGCAATTAAAGTCTCATCCTTATAGTAAGAGAAAGTATTGTTTGCGTAATCATGATACACAGTCAAATCAAAAGGAGTCCCACTCGCATAGCCCCCAAAAAAGTTCCCACTCTGATCAAATAGATATCCCTCGACACCAGAAAACGTAACCAACTGTGAGGAATAAAATTTACCTGTTTCAGCTAAAGAAAATTCAAAACCACTCAAAGGGTTGTTAACCGTAACAGATATATCATATACAGCATTTTGATAGTTTGTTAAATCTCCAGTGACATTCATTGTATTATAGGAAAATAATAATTAAAGCCTACGGTAGTATTATCGTCTAAAGCAGTTGATTCTTCAATACTTTCTAAACAGCAACCGCTAACTAGGAAATCAATAACAGAGTTATCATCATCGTCTTTTAAATCAATTTTAATTACGCCACTCTCACAAACCATACTTGTAACATTTACCCCAGTAACCCTAGTTTTTAAAACACTAAAGCTAAGAGATCCAGCGGCAGGTAACTCAGGATATCTAAATAAAGGAGTTCTTGAACCTAGTCTGATTTTAGTTTGCCTTGGTAGGTCTACGTTTAGTGATAAGTTTTGTATATTTAAAGTTGTAGAATCAATTCCTTCATCGCCATCAGTTGTTGTCGTGACTTGCACATGGCTAGGTCTAAAAAACCCTTTAAAGTTATCGTTTGATTGATTATCAAACGATATCGCTCCTTCAGAATTAAACGAAGCAGGGCTACCCTCGTAAGATGTCGCACCATTGACTAACTCTCCCACGGAGGCATTTAAAGAATAACTAGTTAAAGATGCCCCTGAAACAGTGGTTGCTCCTGCAAAATCCTTTATCGTAAAATCTTGCTTACCTGTGTTTAGAAAACCTGCGTGAAAAGCTTGGTGCGTATAAAAGGGGTCTATACCAGTGGCTCCTGTAGTTAGTAATATACTTATGTCTAAAGTGCTACTGGGATTTGCCCCCAAAACTCTTTCTGTTACATTTAAAGCCCCCAGTCTTCTGACATCATTTACGGGTTTTTGTGTTGAAATATTCAAGGATTGGACAGCAGGTATCCGCGAACTTCCCGCGAAAACCTGAACTTCACTTGAATGGATTCTCTGTATTGACATCTATGTATCTTTACACAAAAAAGCCCCGCATTTCTGCGAGGCTTTTTTTATGATACCTTAAGATATCATTAATAAGGAGATTTACTATTTGCCTTGAGATACACCCGATTCATATAGTCATCATCGTCTGATCCAGCCCTACCCGACCAGAATAATCCTTGGTCTGTAGTGTCTGGTCCACCGATTTGAGCGGAGAACGTCATGTCAATAGTCTCATTATCATCAAGCCCAGCAGAGAAGTTCTGACTATCCAATACGGCTTTTTGAAGGACAATATGATGCTTGTTTTCACCATCATCATTTTTAACCTTAAGAGTCACATTAGTGGTCTCATCTCCAGCGGTTCCTGTAAGAATCCTATCAAGAGCACCCGCATGGAAGTTTTTGAGAATAGAACTAACACTAAGAGTTACGTTAATTGGGAACTCTAGCGGCTTAGCAACAGCCCTCTCTTTTCCGAGAGCAGAGATATTACCCCTAGACATCGGAACCTCGATAGAAGCACTTTGAATGTGCATATCTGACAAGTTTGTTCCCCCAAAGTCGAACTCATTATTGCTAAATGTGATAGTCACATCTTCTGGCCTGAGGACAAGGACATCCATACCTCCTGTGCTCGGAATACCCAATTGAAGCTGCCCTGTGTCTGCCCTACCAGCATTTACGTTTAGAGAAGGGTTATAAAGACCTGAACTGAAACCTTCTACGATTTCAATGTTTTGAGCCTCTCCCTCAATATCAACCCTTGGGATTTCCCCAACAGCAAAGTTAACAGTGTAGCTATTCACGGTGCAGTTACCGAAAGAGACAACATCATGATTTTGTTGATCGGCAAAAGTGAATGGGGTTAGTGTAGCCTTATTCGCATCTGCACTGTTTTGGAAAGCATCATCACCCTCTTTAACAGTAAGAACGAAAATGTTCTTTTCTCTTTTATTATCGTTTTCTGTTATAATACCAGATAGAAACTGGCCAGCAAGAGTTCCATCAGGATTTAATCCATTGACAGCAAATCCTAAAGACCCCTCATTTTCGCCATTTCCTAAATAATAACCCATTGAGAAACTTGGGTTTAGTTCTGACATTGTTAATGTCCCAATTCGTGCTAGTTGACCAAATTCCCTAATATCTTGACGCGCACCAGCGATGTCTACGTCAAAAGAGAAAGTGTCTACACGATGAAGTTGTTTCGGAAAGATACCACTATCTGTAGCATTCGCCTTTGAAGTGGGCGTTCCTCCCGTTTGTATTGTCCCTGTAGGACACACATACAGAGCCTTACTCTGTGAAATTACTCTTGTTCTAGAAGCCATATTTTAAAAAAGTTAAGAATATAAAATGTTTACACTTTCTTACACGGATTTAAAGTCTAGGGAAACGATAAGTGCATAATTCAAAGTCTATATAGCCAATTGAAATGTTTTTATTGAGGTTTTCTCTTATTTTCTCGGATACAACCTTAGAAACCGAAGTATTTAAAATGTGCGATTTTACCGCGCTAGATGGTTGATCATCAATTAGAGTATCATAGCTATACGGGAAATCCTTAATGGAAAAAGAGAACCCATAAGGAAAATCTCCATAAGCAACATGAGTTATATCCTCTCTTACAGTATCCCTAAAAAGAGACAAAACTGAATCTAATGTATAATTATCAAATGAGAGAACCATCACTCTGATATTTGATCTGGTGTCTTCCTCTCCCCCAAAAGAAAACTCTGTATTATCAGAAGAAGCAATAGACAGGAAACAAGCGGGTAAAAAATAAGTTGTTTCATCATACTCATTAGTTTTGCCATATTGATAAGGCAACTCTGTAGCACTATCCTTAAAATCAGAATGTAGTATTGTTTGAGCGTCTGTGTCGTTAGTTATATATGTATTAACTTCTTTTACTGTAGAATTAGCAGTAAGAGCAGTGCTCCCTATGCTAGCGCCCGAAGCTTGTGGAAAAATTAACCTACCATTATCATAGTCAGTATAAACTCCCCCGTTTTGATCGTAATTACCTGTTATGAAAAAATTGCCTAGAAAGAACCCAGAGTTTGGATTGTCTACTCCGTGCTCCCCCACTAGTTGTCTATATTTACCCTGAAAGGCAATATGAGAAGGAGGAATGTCTGGAAAATTTCCCGAAGTGAAAGCGTTATCTAAATTTGTTTGATAGGCTTGTGATTTACTGCCTAATAAACGATTTTCAAACCACAAGTAAAAACTTGATAAAAGATCCTGATCAAATTGTGCTTTCATTTATCTAATCTTAATAACTTCTTTTTAAAGTCTTCTATTAATTTGCCGACATAAGGGGTTGTATTAAAAGTTACACTAGAAGACTTGTTTTTGACCTGTATACCTGTTCCTGAGCTTGATTGACCAAAACCTGAGGCACTATACAAATATTGACCCAAGTTGCTCAAGCCACTCTTTTCGACAGCTTCAACCCAACTTTTACCAGTCATCCAAGGAATTGGAGTTAAGCTATAAATCTCCTGTAAGGAGGGTATAAAAAACCTTACGTTATACAAACCCCTACTATTTTTTCTCCTTACTTCAAATCTTATTTTTTCATTAAAAATACTAGAAACTAACTGCGTTGGATCTCCTCCAGAAAAACCTATAAATGAATATAAGTTACCATAACCACCTAATGTCCCGCTGGTGTTGCTAGCTCTTGGTCCTGCCCTTAACTCTACAGTAATAGGATGCCTTTCAAATTGCTTTTGCAGTTGTTGTTGCTTATCTCTAAGCTTAGGCTCTATTTCGGCTCTCAGGGCCATAGCCATAGCTTTACTATTAGGAGAATCAACAGTAAGCTCTCTAAGGAGTTCCTTAGCATTAACAGTGACCAATGGTCTCGATGCTGATATAAACTTTTTACCCGCCATTAGTTCTCACGTTTTAAAAATATAGAATAAAACTGAGCGTTAAATGGTCCGATTACTTTTGCATCCCCGTTAACAACATATAGTTCGTCATCAACTTCTATTTTAGAGCAAATTTTTATTTTTTCATAAGCATCAGACTTAACTTTAATTCTCACCTCTCCCTCAGAAGCCATTAAGTTCATTTGCCCGTTCCCGTCAATAATATCTTCCTCTTGCTGGTTCTTGTAGAAAATCCTAGCAGTATAGGTATACTTAGTCAGAGTGTCCTCTGAGGATATTTTAGATACATTAACCCTTCTGCCATACAAGGGGTTATAATTAAGCTCTGTGGGGGTGCTTGAGCTTTCTTTTACATAAACATATATATTCCTAGCAAATGTATCATGAACATCGCTTAAAGCTGAATTGATAACTGTTTTTTCTGCGTCTGTAAGAAGAGATGCCATAATTTCATACTAGCTTTCCAGATAAATTGTAAGTGCCATCTGTCCCTGCCACTTGTAAAGGAGATGATTTTTGATAATTATATTGATAAATAAGATTATCTAATCTTGAGTTAGCTTCTTCTGATAAATCTCTATATGTTTTAGCTACAGAGTTTTTGTTCTGTCTTTGGATAGTTGTGTCCCCTTCTTTAAGGGTGACCCAATCTACAGAATCAGAATAAGTAAAAGACCTTAAGGACTCTCTGGCAGATTTTTGATAATACCAAATTTCATAAAGAGTAGAAAAAATATTCTTCTCTACTGGAGCCAAACCAGTGTCTCCTAAGCGGATAGCCCCAGTGGTATCAATAGTAAAGTCTTCATGCAGAAGACCATTAAGCTCTCCTATGTTAGTTTCTAGCCAGCCAGATACAAAGCCAATATTATAGCTTCCAGTATCATTTGGGAAATCGTAAGTAACAATTCCACTAGCTAAAGAACCAAGGTCATTCATAAAGTTATAAGTCTTTAAATAACTTTACAGCAGAATCATAATCTGGGGAACTTGGATCTATAATTGGTTTAGCTTGACCTTGCACAGTAACGTCATGTTTTTGTGCATAAAAGTCGAAAGATTTCATCAAAGAGTTTTTTAACAACCTCATATTTCTCTCTCTGGGCAAGCCAACTCTAGCCGCCAAATCTGTTAACTCAGACGCAGAAGAATCCTCCAATTTTCTGCTAAATAATTCTCTATTGAGAGTCCCATAGGGATTCATTTGAGGCATACCTAGTAATTCTTCAAGCTCCTTAACCTCTTGTAGCTCCTTTTCGAATTTACTCCTATCCTTACCATCCGTAACATCAAATTCCTCAAGATGTTTTTTCTCTACTCCCTTAGACACTTCCATTTTTTTAGCGTTTTTTTTCTTAGCAGACTTTTTCTTACTCATATTATATGATAGCTAAAAGTTATAAAAAATCAAAAAAAAGAGCCACCCCCTTTCGAGGGTGGCCCAATTTTATGAGTGACACGGTTGTTTATACAACAAGTCCGATGAGAGCGCGATCATCAATGCAGAGACGACCCTCTTCAACTTTACCGTAGTAACCGATCTTGTTCTGACGAACAGAGAACTGATCGTCAACAAGAACCTGAAACTCTGAAGGAGAACCTTCACCGATAACCGTAGGACGGATGAGTGAATCCTTGCTGCGGTCAATACCGATAAGGACTTCATCATTAGCTGAGTTAAATGACCCGCTACCGCCGCCGCCGACAATATTGCCTTCGGCTGCTGCAACGACTCCGAATAACTTGTTGAATGACTGACTAGTTCCCATCTGATTGATTTCCATGATATTGATACCATAGAAAGAAGGAAGACCAGCGCCAGAGAAAAGCTCTTGGCGAAGAGCATCGGGGGCCATTTGACCACCTGCATCACCAGCGGCTGCTGGACTAGTGTTCCTAGCGTCAATCGTGTTGATTGGGTTGTAAGCCATTGCACGAAGTGCTTCAACCATTTCTGGAGATACCAAAAGATCGGTAACACCAGACTTAACACCGCCAACAGGAGTCCCTCCATCGAAGGAACTGTTGATACGCTTGCTCTTGGTGATGAGCCTGTTAAGGTCATCAAGCACGAAGCGATTCGCAGTGGTAGAACCAATTACTTGGCTACCCTGACTTGCAGTGTTTCCTTGCGCTTTGCAAAGTGCAGTAGCAAGGACGTTAAAAGCGGTTTTGGTCTGCTTGAGCAGAACCTCCTGAGCCATCCTAGTGAAAGTCTTGCTGACAACATCAAGACGAGCCTTACGGACATACTTGCGGTCAAACGCAAGAGCACTGTCCAGAGTGTAAGTCTGAAACTTGAGTTCATTGTGAGCAGGAAAGACTTGACTGTATGGAAGACCCCCAGCAACCTGCTGAGAATACACCTGAATGTAGTTCTCATCAGTGATATCGTGGAAAAGATCCAGAGGCAAAGACGGATTGTCGTCCTCTCCATAGGAAATAGTGGTATACAAATTTCCAATAGTTGGAGCGTTATTAATAACTTCAGATACGACAGGTCCGAGCAGTTCTGCAACTGCCGCCTGAGCCTCATAAGCCTCTTCACGATTATTAGATCCCATTGCCCTGATAAGAGCTAACTGATCTTCAGTTCTTTTGATTGTGATTTTCATGATCGTAAAATATTAGCAGCGAAGTTTAAGAATTGCATATGCACCCTCGAAAGCATCTGTAGTGCTTACGGAGTCCCTATGTCCTGTTGCGATAAAGCTTCCAATGTTGTGAGCGTGATGCTCAGCATGTTTGGCAGGAGTAGCACTAGAAATACCAGTGATGGTTCCATTCTTAGAAGGTAACGCATAATCGTTAACCGAAGGAACAACTCCGTCTGTAAGCCCTTTAGTGTTAATGGTGAACAAGCCTCTCGTAGCGATAGGAACAGCTTCACCAGAAACAACGCACTGAAGTTCTTCTTTTTTCTGCGGATAGTAAAGAAGGTTTTCTCCATTTTCATCCTTGTTACGAACATCTCGTAAAAGGATTCCCAACGCTTTGACACCTGCACCAGTATCGCTACACTTGGTGACCTTGTAAGGCACTTCAGGGTAGAGAGACAGGCCATGTCCCAAAGTTGATTGATACGAGTCGGAATCGCCCCGCTCAACATACTTGACAGGCTCATCTTGAAGGTTAGCAGAGCTTACCTTCACGACAGAACCCGCCTCACCCGTTTCGTCATCGAGAGAATAGAAGTTAATAACATCATTCTCATCGTATTGACGGAAGGGCAATAAACGTGTAATTTCGTTAGCCATAATTAGTTAGTGTTAATTGAATTTAAGATACTTCGATTGAAGTGAAGTTCTTCTTGAGTCTTTCGACCAAAGAAAGTTTTTCGCTAGCTTCTGCGTTATTGTTTGGAATAGAAGCGTCAGACTCCTCGTCTTTTTCTTCTACTTCAAGCTCATCTTCAGAATCATCTTCTCCCTCAGGAGCCTCTTCCTCAGGATCTTCGTCGCCTTCTTCGCGACTAGCAACAGCCTCGTCAATACGAGCTTTTATTTCAGCTTCCTGAGCTTCGATATTCTTTTTGAGTTTATGAGCAAAAATAACCTCAAGCTTTTCTTTATAATTATTAAAATCTTCTTCTGAAGAACCAAGCTCTTTAACTTCAGCGGTGACAAGAGCTAATTCCTTTTCACTAAGGTCGTAGTCACTGTCAATGAAGTTCATGCGGTCATTGAAGAGATCAACCGCAGCTTTCGCTTCGACATCATTCTTGAGTGTGTTCAGTTCTTCTTGCGTCTGCTTGAAGGAGTCTTGCAACTCCGCAAGCTCAGCTTCGGCCTTTGCCTTAGCTTCCTGTTCAACTTGAATCTTAGAATTCCAAGATTCGTTGTGTTCCATAAGCGAGTCACGAATGGTCTCGCTTAAAGTTTTAGCTTCAGAGTCCTCCCTCACAGCGGAAGCAACACTCTTAGTTAACTTTGTAATAAGTTCGTCGAATTGTTCTTTATCCATATTAAAAATGTTTTTTAATTTGTCAGACTTTACATTAATATTAGTGTTTCGGGAAATTTTTTCTATTTTTTTATCTTCTTGCTCTTCTTTAGATAGATAAACTCCCCTTACAGCAGCAGCAGGGTTTCTTGTTAATGCTGCTCCTAATGGGTATGTCTGACCAACAATTAATCTGTTAACAAGGTTGCCTTTTTCATCTTTTCCTTTGCCCCCCAACCCCTTGATATATTGCTTTAATCCCTCCTTTTCGGCACCTTCAGCAATAGTCGAATCTTTTAAATAGTTAGATCCGACAGCAACTTCAAACTCTTTGAAGGCTAACTCCCAGCTTGTAGAAATACTTTGATAAGATTCTTCATCTTCTTCAGAAGCAGTCGTAATAGCTTCAGCTAACTGTGGGTATATAGATTTGTATATTAACCCTGCCGCATTAATGTAAAACGGTTCTTTTTTGTCGGCGTAAGATTCAATATCGTTGTTTTTAAAGTCAAACTCTCTATCTGAGAAGGACGCATTGATCATGTGACCAACTATTTTATCTTTTTTGTGTTCGATGTTAATCGGCTTATTGATAAATCGTTTTACGGCAGCAATTGCAGTTTTTGCATCAATACCGTCTCCGTTTTTATTGAATTCATTAACCTTCGCTAAATTAAAAACAACAGGCAATACGTCGATATTTTCTTCAGGGTCAAAATCATCAGGCAACAGTGATTCTGCTGCCTCTTGTATGGCACCTTGGGACAGACCAAAAAGTTCAAACTCCTCGTCTTTTATCTCTCTTACCTTACCTTCAAATAGACAAATGTTAAAATCATCCAATGACATATTTTTTATTACACAGAAATTTGCGTTGAATGATATAAAATCGCAGAAGATAAATCATCTAATTGGTGTTGAGAGCCAAGTTCTAATACTTTTTCATGAACATTTAACCCAGTTAACTTATCTAAATCGCCCACTACTTCTGCTAAAGTTGTCTCCCACTCTGAAGAATCTTTAGCTATTACAATGGACTCGCAAACTTGAGTTACCATTTCTTTTTTCTGTTTAGACATTCTTTTTATTCCAAACTTACTTGCGAATTCCCTAAAAGCTAAAAGCTCAAATTCATTTAATCTTTTAGTTGCCTCTACAATATTTTTCTTTGAGAAAGATTTAGAATTAGAGACTCCTAAAGGTCTGCCTCCAGATGGGGACACAGGTGGCGTTTCGGGCTTTTGAGCGTCTTTAGGCTCTGGGTCGCCGCCTTCTCCTCCTTCATCATAAAGATTAATTGTGTTAACTAATGGCATATAGTGACCCTGCTCCCTATCTTCTTTAAACTTGTCTTGTGCAGTTCTCATATCTTTAGGCTCTGGGAAAGCTCCTGTATGAACAACCTGCATACCCTGCTCAGGAGTGAGAACACCCAACTCCATTAACCTAGTAGCTAGCTTGGCTAAATTGTTGTCATCCATCGTATCAGTTTTTGAAAACTTAGCCTCTGGCCAAGAACGAAGACCAGCAGCCTTACAAATTCTTCTGATCTCGGGGTTAATAAAATCATTTAAAAATGTTCTCCTTGATTCTTCAAGTCTTTGGAAAAACACTTTCATTTTAATTTGAGTATCAGAATACTTAGAGTCACCAATCAAAACATTCTGTAATCCATTTTCTATGTCTTTATTAATGACTTCATATTTTTCTGGACCTACTACTTTTCTAATATCTGGAATAATGAAATCAGCTTTAGTCGTGTAGTCTGAAACTAAAACTCGCCCAACACTCTGGTTCTTAAAGATTTGTTGCATTGCGGCCAAGTTCTTATGATTTATACCACCCTTATCTGGGTCGTTACCCATTGTTACAAGTAAAACAACATTTTCAATTGAGCGGCTAATAGCTTGATCAATATTCTTAAGTTCTATTTTTCTATTTAGGTCATCTAAAACAGAATAACCTACAGGGACAGCTAATGGCTCGTAATCTTGCTTCTTAGAAAACACCACATGCAATAATTCGGGATCTAATTTAATCTGAACTCTTGACATAGCATATGCGTTTTTACCGCTCTTTAGAGCTAATTGCACATTTTCTGGAAGAGATTCAAACATTTCCACCTCATGCTCTGTGGTGGGCTTTTGTAATCTAGATATCTCAAAAGGAGATAAGACTTTGAAATATTCATACCCACTAAAGGAGATAGATCCCTTGGTGGCAATATCACTTGGGTTAATTAGTAAATATTTAATTGGTATTTCTTTCCTAGCACTAGCACCATAAGCCTCAAGCATTTTTTGAGAGTTCTTTAGTGGAATCCTACCATCAACCCTATAAAAGAAAACATTGCCAGACCTATAATACTCTCTAAAGTATTGTGATTTTAAATCATGAATCTTAATACGCTTAAACCAAGCTTCGATAAATTTTCTTGATTTATCACTGCCACCCTCGACATATAGGTCAGAATCTGCGAATTCAGATAGTAGATCTATAGTTCCTCGAAAAACTGAAATATTAAAATAAGCTTTTTGACAAAGCTCAATAGCCTCTTTGACATCAGCAGAATCTTTTTCGTAATTAAATGGTAATACTCCGTCTTTAATATTTTCAAACTTACCAGCTAAACCTGTAGCCGCCCTGTTAGTTCTAGCGGCAGTCCTCGCTGTAGGATTATTAAGACGAGAAGCCTCACTGGAATTAAAAATAGGTTCACCAATTAACTCAGGAATAAAGCCTTCTGCGCTGGGGTTTAATAAATTCTCTATGGGAGCTTCTGATTTTTTGAACTTCTCCCAATATTCTGATCGTTTGGTATATTTCCGAGGCATATCAAAGTTTACACTAAAGTTATAAAAGTTACTTTGAAACTTTTCAAATTGCAAAAGGAATAAATGTTCCTTGAGGTTTTTTCTCTACAGACGCATTTTCTGCATCAAAGAATACTTTCGCGAACCAATTACCTAAAACCAAAGCAGAATATGAGTCTTTCCTAGCTCTGTTTGGACCTTTTTGCCTTCTTAGGTTTTGCGGTAAGTTAAATGATTGAGAACCTTGAGGGTTAGCTACCACCTCAATGTTAGCACATTCAGACTTTGTAAGTTCAACCACATACTTTTGATGATCAATTAAGTCGATCATCATTGCACCCTTAGAAGCCTTTGGTGCTTTTACATCCCATTTTAGTCTATCTATAGGTATATTCTTTTTCCTTTGTGCGTCAAAGTGAGCGTCTACCGCTCTAGAAGCAAATAAAATTCTTTTATGGTCTATAGCAGCTTGCAACATCTCATTTGCATTTCTAATCCAATTCGAAGTAGGTTTTCTTAGTATACAGTATTTTCTATCTTTTAAGTTATATTGATTTTTAAAATTTAAAATATCAGAGTGCCAGTTTTCTGGTTTTTCTAAGTCTACCTCAATAACACCAATTTTTATTTTATTGTCTTTGAATAAAGCACTTTCGTTACATGAGTTTATAAACTGAACCCCTCCATTGTAGTCACCGCAGATACCAATAATATTAAAGTGTTGTATTAAGTATAGGAAATATTCCATATGCTCTTTTAGAGAAACGCCAGCTATAGCGTAGCTGTGAACTAAACAAACCTTTTGTGTGTCTCTATCTATTTTAAACACATGCATGGCAAAATGGTCAGCACTTGTATTCCCAGCCCAGTTAGGGTCAAAAGATAATAAATACTCATCACTAGGATTACCCACAACTTCAACAGCGGGAGATTCTCCGTCAGGTATAGTGCAAGCAGCCATTTTAGATAATCTAAAGTATCCATCACTCTCATCTATGAATTGTGCTCCAAACTCTCTCTTGAACTGCATCTCACTCATAGTTGCCTTAGCTTGTTTAAGCAGGTTTTGATCATACAGTCTTGATGGGGCGCAATCGTAGCTTAATTGCATAATTAGCCTATAAGCATCATCTTTAAAATCGTCCTCATCATCGCCTTCTTTTATCGACTGTCCGTGTATTAAGTCTTCATATTTTTTATAAAGCTTATACATATACTCAAATTTAAATGATGGAGATGAAAGAATAATGAGTTTGTTATTCGGCCAGATATACCTCTCCTTTTCTGTCATCTCGCCTTTGTCGATTAGTCGGGATTCTAGATTGTATAATTCCTCCCTTTCTGTGGGGTTTTCGACAACCCCCAAAAATGGAATAATAACTTCATTAAATATCTTTTCAGGAATAGTTAAAAACTCATCCAGCACAATCCTATTAAATCGAAATCCACGAAGTCTTTCACCATTAGCTAACGGAAGGGCTATCGCCCTAGCCTTACCCAAGCTCATGGTCCATTGGTCAGTTCCTTTTTGTATTTTAAAACCGCACTCTTTGATTAAGCTTGCTTCGGGTTTGCTAACAATATCCTCCATCTTTTGAAAGATTTGTTTTGATTGCCTAAAGCTACCTGCAATAACACCTATATTTGAATTAGGATTAAGCAGACACTCTAGTAATACATAAATAGCTGTAGAGAATGTCTTCGACATACCCCGCGAAAATACGAACATAGAGTAGTCAGAAACCATCATTCCTTTGATAGCCATCGCTTGAAAGGGAAATAATTTAACACCTAAAAATAACTCAGAAGTAAATGCTATATTGTTGCGTAAGAACTTATACAGCAAATACTTTGCTTCTTCTTCTTTGATACCACCCTCTAATTCTAAAAGCTCTTTATTAAGCTTCATTGAAGAATGTTCAAGCCGATATCCTTGTTTTCCCTTTGTCCAAGACATTTACTCGTTCATCTATAAAATATTGCAAGTCTGTATTCCACAATCCGTCTCCATAGTGCAGAATTAGTGGAATGATTTTTTTAGCTCCTGCTCTATTGTGTGCAAAAATGATTTGTAGGTTTTTCGGGTAATCTATAAGCAGATTGCGAACATTGTGCCACAGATACCCTAAGTTAGATTTGAATTTAGATTTTTTATTATGTTCTTCTAGTTTGCTAATAGTTGTCTCTGCTACTACAAACATATATGAATTAAACTGAACACACCTATCCATCTCTCTCCTAAATCTCTTTATATCTTTACCGAAGGTTTGCCTAAAGTCATCCTGAGCTTTCCTATCTACAAATGTAGATGTATAATAATTACCTCTAGCTGTATAATCCCCGAAATCTAATTTGTTAATTATTGAGTCTTTAAATTTTAACGGAGCTTTTTCTCTTGTATCAGTAAATAAAGGAATACTACTTCTATCAACCTTCCAGAAATCTCTAGGCAGTCCCCCACAAAAATGATTCTCTAGTCCTAGCTCATCCAAGAAACTTTTATAAGACCCCCATAGTTTTTTATAATAATAAATACCAGCCATTTCTGACAAATCATAAAAAAGGTTAGGTGGAGAACTTTTTATGTCTTTTAATTCAAATTTTTGCTTCGCCCTCCCCTTGAGGTAATTTTTGACCTCTTCCTCTGGAGCCGAGTCCATCCATAACTTAAAATTATCATAACTGATAAAATTATCCCTAAAGTATTGATCGTAAGACTTGAAAGGGATTTTTTCACCCGAATACAAATCTTTTCTTTCGTAATGTTTGACGTAGTAATCACCAATAGTTAGAGCATGAGCTTTAAGATGTGCGTGAAAGCTCCTCTTATTATCAAACTTTTTGTTACACTCTAGACAAGTGAATTCCATTACAATATTTCTTTTTTGGATATACCTAAAATACGAGCCTTATACTCGTCCATCGTTTCAAGTCGGTCGGCTTCTTCCTCAATCAACTTGTTTTGCATCTCTGCCATCAAAATCATACGGTCACGCTCTTCTTTCTCCTGAAAAGCCTCAACAAGCGCGGCGATACTCCCATTCTGCTCTCCTCTTGCCTTTAAACGCGCCTGACGGCTTCCATTTAGGTCTTTAGTCAAAGATTCGATTCTTTTCTCACATTGGTTTAACTCCTCGCTAGTAGCCTTTATAAGCTCAGTAAGACGCAATGTTAAATCTCGCTCATTATCAGTGTCATTGAGCATTGTATTTAATTTGTCGATTCTTTGCTGGATATGTTTCTGCCTGACATAGTTTGTGCAGACTGTAATATATAAATTTAGCTCATCATTTGTTAAGTCTGGTTTGTCCCAGACTGTTCTTACAAATTCACTCTCAAATAAGTCTCTATCTGCTATTGTTGAGTATTGATTGATAAAATGCACAAATCTTGGACTCTTCAGGTAGAAGAGTAGCTTCTCGCACATTTTCTTTTGTTTTGTTTGAATTGTTATCTCATCAAATTTCTGCCCAGCCCAATCATTTACTTTTTTAATAGATCTAGATAGTGATTTTGGTGGTGACCACTTGTCATTGGTCAACATTTCATTGTCATCTACAATTTCTGGTCTATATCGACGCAAAAACTCCATAACAGTCCTATGCTGTTGACTAAGAGGTTGTATTTCTCTATCTTTAAACGTCAATCTAGCTATCTCTAGAGCATTCATGCCTCTTTCGACATTATTGCTCATCAAAAACTGCTTTTGCTCTGAATCTAACTCTATCTCCTCTGCTCTTGGCACAAGAGTAGTGGTAAAAGTTAAATTATTATTAATTAAAAATGCTCTAACCGCCCTACCTTCTTTCGAACGACCATCTAAAGAGTCATTTCCGAAAACTGTCTGCGTAATATGCTTTAAATCAGGATTTTCAGCAAACTCCTGTTCTATTAATGTTTTTTGTTCGTCTGTTAATTCTATGTCGCTCATAAAATATCGTGGTCTTTCATAATTTTAACGGCGATAGTATAAAATTTCTTCTTTAAGTTCGCCATTTGCTTGTATCTAGGCTTTTTTCTCTTAGATGCATCTGCTTTGAAGCCAAACTTTTTAGCTACATCGTTTTCATCAATGTTTTCTATGTAAAGCATGTGATATATTTTCTTATGCTTTTCATTTAACTCCTTCATTACTAGCTGATGGAGTTTATTTGATGAAGTTTTGTAATTTACAAAATCTTTTAAAGATGACGTTCCTGTCGCCACACCCTCTTCTAGAGCTAATGGGAGTTTTATATTAAACGCTCTTTCTTTTTTCTTTTTCCACTTATCAAAATCAGCGCAACTCTCATCTTGCTCCTTGCTCTTCGTGTATTCACAGCTTGTAGCTCCCATATTATGGGGACATCGTAGACAAGGCTTGGCAAAGCTAGAATAATTATTACGGATCAGATTTTTTATCTGATTCGATATAATCATCGAAGCCCAAGGCTTGAAAGGTCGCGTCTGATCCCAAAGGTGCCACTTTTTGTGAATGTGAAAGCGTATTATTTGACAGACATCATCATAATCCATCCAAGCTAATGCGCTTAATTGCCACTTCGGTCGATATTTCTTTAAAAGTTCTTCTAGATCTGCGCTTTGACTATCGAAATCATGACTCATCTATGTCTCTCATTCGCGAAGAAGCGCAATCCCTTTGAATTTTATCTAAAAGCTCTTGACCATCAGGTTCAGAGGACGCAGGACGAGAAAAATCTCCCCCAAGACCACCTGCCTGAGCTTCAGACTGACTTACAGAACCCCAAAGGTCTTGGAGAGTATTCCCTTGGGTGTTCCCTTCTACTTTTATATCTCTTTTTAATTTATCTATATCAACTTCTAGCTGTCCAGTTTCCTCTTTAACTTCTTCTCTTTTTGAAGATGTAGAAACAGATCCAATAGGTTCTCCACAACTAGAACAAAATTTTGGCTTTGTAATTTCATACAAAATCTTCGATCCACACGATACACAGAAAACTTTATTCATGGCTAATTTTATTTATTTAAATCACTTTTTTCAATTTTATCTACTAAATAGCTGATAATCTTGTCTCTCATAACGTCATCTTTAGTAAAATGTAAGTGATGGATGCCATATTCCTTGCTTTCATCATCATCAAAGACCTTGCAAAACTTTTCGAAGCCTGTCGCATTAATATCGCTCTGCATAGTGTCTCCACATATATATAATGTAGAATTGGCGCTAATTCTGGTAATGACAGTTGTAAGTTCTTTTATTGTCATGTTCTGCGCTTCATCTACGATCACAACTTTGTTTCTCCATGTAGCTCCACGGATAAAGTTAATCGGGGCCGCATCTATCGCATCCCGCTGTTGTAATTGGTGTTTTTCATGTGCATTTAAAAGTTCATCCAGTTTATCTTCTAGGGGTCCAATATAAGGATTAAATTTATCATCCATACTACCTTTCAGAAAACCCATCCCCTTATCCGCACTCTCTGCCAAACTCCTTAAATATAGGATTTTAAGCAGATTGTCCTTATTGTGTTTATATAGTGCTGTATACACTGACAAAAATGTCTTTGCCGTCCCTGCTGGCCCACTAATAAATACTACCCGCGTTTCGGGGTTTCTCATGATCTTGTGGAATATGCTTTGTTTTTCTGTAAGTTCTATATGACCCAACAATAATGAGTTTTTATACTTATATGACATCTATGTTCTTTTTTACACGAATTACTGAATTGAAGGCTTGATGTTTATAGAATTCACCACCCCCCCGCGCTGCGGCTGTCAAGTAAAAAGTCAAGAATTCTGAAAAAACCCTCCCCCTAAAAAAAAGTGATAAAAAAACAAAATAAAGCTTGCTTTTTCTGTGAAAGTGTGGTATAGTTACTACATGAAAACAAATACATATACAGTATACCACAACTACTCTCTCGATGCCGAGTTTTCTGGCACACGCGAAGAGTGCGAGGAGTGGATCGCACAAGTTGACCGTAAAGGTCTTGGTTGGTTCTTCATCGAGAAGGACAGCCAATAAAAAAACAAAATAAAAACACTTTTCCCCTTGACTTTTCCCTCAATCTGTGGTATACTTACCGAGTAATAAATAAACAAATAAACAATAAATAAAAAATCTATGTTAGCAAATCTTATATCCGATGCCGTCCGTCTCGCTCCTCGTTTCGCAAATGAGGATGGCGAACTCTTGTTCGATCACCTTACAACTAAGTTTCCTGATGCCGCAACTGATGCGGTGGACTTGGTTGTTCGTCGTGTGTGTGCCAACGCTACAGCGGGATTCTCTCGCGACTGTTGGGCATCGCTTGCCACTTCACTGCTTAACGAGATCGAAGACTGGGGCGATCTGTCCAAGCCTTCGCCCTTCGGCATTGACTTCGGTGTCGATGCACTCGACAAGCTCACGATAATGAAGTGAGAAAAAAAACAAAATAAAACTTGCAATCATCTCAATCTGTGGTATAGTTACATCATGAAAACGAAAGAAACCAAAAAGTCCGACTTCGACAAGTTCACCACCGAACGCAGTGCCGCGCAGGTCATGCGGGACGATCTCTGCTTCCTTGTTGGTTGGATCAAGTCCGACTGTCCGAAAGCGGCTCATGTGATTGAAACTATCCTCAAGGCACACGAACAAAACAGAGAGCAAGACTGGCTCTAAAATAAAACAAAATAATCCTTGCATTTAACTCAATAACTGGTATACTACTGACATGATAAAGCAATTCAAAAACAAATCTGGCGAGATCGTTGACTGTGTGGAGATCGCTACCTGTTGGCCAACTGACTCAGCTTGGGAGAGCAACAGAAAGCAACGCCAAGAACACGCAGACAAAAACAACAATGGCGAGCTTGGCAAGGCTGGCAGATTCTACCACAACAACAGAGGCGTTGAGTGTTGGGTAGACACCGAGGCAAGAGTATGGTGGACTGAGGACTGCCGATAATAATCTAACAAAACAAAAAAAAATAAACTACTATAATCCAATGAAACAAATCTTCATCAATCACTTCGTCACTGTTGTTGTCGTTACAACTCTCGCAATCCTTGGGATCTTCGGCCTCATGGCTTACTTCGTAGGCGTTGAGCTAGCACTTGATAACATGGGCGGCTACTATGTCACCAACCCTGACGGGGAGGTATGGTATCACGCTTATAACTTCTTGCACTTTGCCGCTGTGACTTTCCTTCCTGCTATGTTCTTCGCTCCTTTGCTCACGTTCGTTGACTGGCTCAACGCACCAAAGAAGCGCAAGCGCACACCTAACACTATCACAGGCAAACAACTCGTAGACATCAAACTCTAACACACCAACAAAAAAATCATGGATAAGAGAGCCGCCGCCAAACACCGCAAGCAACTGAAGCGCAACCGCAAAAATAAAATCATTCGGATGCAGAAAGTTGCCGAGAAGCGCAGAAAAAAACGGCAAGAAAATTCTGACAAGTCAGTCAGTCAAGTGCCAGTAAAAAGCCTCGTAACTCCTTGATACTCAGGGAGTTACGACGGCGCGGCGGTCGCATCGTCGTAACTGGTTGATACTCAGTCAGTTACGAACAATCGTAAAAAAGATGAAAAAAAAACTTGCGTTTGGCTGGGGGTGTGCTATACTACAGGCATGAAAGATCGAATCTGTCTTTGGATTGTCACCCTCGCCACCCTCTTCACTATCGGCGCGGGTGTCCTGCTCGCCTCCGCTTGTGCTGTTGAGATTGTTACCTGCTTTTACAAGCCATAAAAAAAGAAAAAAAAATCACTTTTTCGTTTGACTTTACCCTAAATCTATAGTATACTTACAGCATGAAAGATAAGCAAACACCCTTCTTTGTCCTCTTCGGTAAAAAGCAAACTCACAGGGGCATCTCTGAAGAGGTATGCTTCGGCGGTAACTGGAGGCGCGAAAAGTGCGAGCGTCTCATCCGTAACCCTTTCGCTAAAATCGCGGAGGGAACTGGTCGCATTGTTGAATTCCCTAGTCGTGAAGCGGCATGGAAGGCACACGGCGAACAGCTTGACATCGCGCACGGTCGCGTTAGCTTCGGGATAGGCCGATAAAAAACTGAAAAAAAATCATCTTTTCACTTGCAATAATTCAAATCATAGAGTATAGTTACATCATGACAGACCAAGAAAAACAAATCGAACACCTCAAAGATCAAATCTTCAAGCTCCGCATCACGATACAGGGCATCTCTGGCACTGCGGCGGCAAATGCAGACTGGGCAAAAGACAGCTTCGAAAGAGCAGGTTTCAAAAAGATCGAGGAGAAGCTCGATCAAGCAGTAGAAGAAATCAAAATGCGCCCTTAATGTTTCATAATCTCAGTTACTTAATCGGCTTCGCTCTCTTAATACTAACACAAATTCAAAACTACCTTTAATCATGACCGTCAAAAAACCAGCATTCATCTACTCCGTAATCGTTGAAACCCTCAAGGCTTGCCGCACCAAGGAAAGGGGCGCAGGATGTTCTCTTGAGGAGAAAGTTGACACCTACACCGCCGCCGTCATCATCACCATGTGCAAGGACGCAGTTGAGGAGCGGCGCGATATCCGCGAGTTCCGCAGAGTGTGCGAGGAGATACTTGAGACCGTCTTGCGCTTGCGTAGAGAGACCAACTCAGACATCCACCCCGTCTGCCGTCACAGGCTTGTCAGGGAGGACTTGATGGTCAAGAGTGACGACCTCACCGTGGCGTAAAAAAAAGAAAAAAAACGCTTGACACCGTAACTCACTGATACTCAGGGGGTTACGGGGGCGCGGCCCCCGCGCAGTCGCAACTCGTTGACGCTTAGTGAGTTACAAAGAATCGAATAAAAACACAAAAAAACGCTTGCGGTTCTGCGAGCCTGTGCTATAGTATACCCATGACTGACAGAGAAGCCTACAACCACGGATACTACGGAACCCTTAGCATGGAGGAGTTGCTGGAGGCGTTGCCTCCCGCTCGCGCCTGTCACGACTACGACGAGCCTACGCAGGTGGGTGCGTGGCGGTCGGGCGGTCAGGATCGCCGTGCGGATGACGCTGACGACCTGAGTGACGCGATCAACGAGGACGCTGTGCGAGCGTTCTTCATGGAGGATGTCGAGTTCGTGTAAGTCGTAAGTCGTTGACGCTCAGGCAGTTGCGACGGCGCGGCCCCCGCATCGTCGTAACTCGTTGATAACCAACGAGTTATGTCTGGATAATCGGCGTTAATAGCCTATTTGTTATTTGTCTATTTAACCTATGACCTATGACCTGAGAAAAAAAGAATAAAAAATGCTTGCAAGTTTCTAAATCTGTGGTATACTACCCTTATGATAAATCGAAAAGACCAAATCCACGCCACACTTTACAACGCCGCCATTGACGGTGGTTTCATGCTCTCTGTCGAAGATGGAGAGATTGTTGCTACTGATCTCTTGGCGAACCAGACTGCACCGAAGTTTGTTATCCGCTTTGTAGGTAACGACATCTCTGATGTAGATGTCGAGATTGATAACGGAGTTAGAATGGGAGCATAGTTATGAAAACAGACAATAAGCAAAAAGAAGAAGTTACTTTGGAGCGCAGGATCTGCGACCGCTGTAGAGATGTTGATGGATTGACCTTCGGTTACATCGGTAACTTTGAAAGCTGGGGAGATGACCGAAAGCTTTTCATCTGGATTGATGAAGATGACATGAGAGAGAAGAATGGTAATCAAGCTTCTCTTTGGGAGTGTGTTGCTCGCGATCTTGATGTGAAATCTACCTGTCTTGCTTTTGCGGCAATCAAAGGCTTTCAGATGGGCAAGCTCTATAGTTCTATCAAAATCAACAAGAAGCTCTAATCAATGAAATACACTGAAGAAAACATAATGGCATTAGCACAGAAGATTGTAAATGATATGGATCTAGGCGACCTAATGGAAATCGCCTACGATGATCTTTGTAGTTCTATGCGCAGTGACGAAGAATCTTTTAATGCTCTCGTTGAAATTCATAATGATTGAAATAATAATCGCACCAATCTTTTCTTTTCTTTTCCCTATAATCTTAATGATAATAGTTTTATGCATGAACCGATAACACAACTCCAACAAGCACTAGCTGATCTAGAAAGTGACATCAGATACCTACAGCCAGATAAACTCAGGTGGACTCATATCCGCAAAGAACTAATTGATAAATTAGACTGGTGCAAAGAACTGGCTCGCAGAACAAGAGACTCTAAGTGATTGATACTTAACGACTTACGAGGGAGCGCCCGCCGCGCCGCCGTAACTCGTTGATGCTCAACGACTTACGAACAATCGTAAAAAAACATAAAAAAGACCTTGCGTTTTCTCCAGTCTGTGGTATAGTTCCACTATGACAATCGACGAGCTAGCAAAGCAAGACCCACGCGAGATGTTCGACCACGACCCTCGCGAAATTCAAGAACTCCTCGCGGAAGTCCACGCGGAACTGGGCGACCGCGATCCGCGTTTCTCCACCGACGAAGATCAACTCCCTACTGACTAAAAATTATGGAATGGAAACCTACACCCACCGTCAAGGCTCCCGCGTTGGAGTCTGCCATCAGCGCCATCACTGGCGTGGATCGTCGCGAGGCGATCACCTCCAAGACCTGCCCTTGCTGCGGGTCTGCCGTCACCCTCGACTCGTTCAAGGACGAGTTGAGCCTGAAGGAGTTCCACATCTCTGGCATGTGCCAGACTTGTCAGGACTCGGTTTTCGGGTAAGGCTCGTAACCCTCTAAGTCTCAACGACTTACGA
>VTLG01014878.1_pt1 | contig 23140 bp, 28 predicted proteins | sample 4694571 | NCBI WGS metagenome assembly VTLG01 (sample SAMN12604809, study PRJNA352737) | marine metagenome | biome: ENVO:00000447; feature: ENVO:00000209|ENVO:00000569|ENVO:01000036; material: ENVO:00002151; isolation source: viral sequences binned using virsorter ...
ATTTTTGAGGTAGCTTCTGCCGCCTTTGAGGACGCAAATTTTCATAGCTTTAATGAGATATTTATTGAGGCATGGGATAAGTTTAAGAGAGAAAATGGATACGACTAAGTGCAAAGATTGCACATACGATGAACATGGCAGACTGACGCATACCTGTGGCCCTTGCGAAGAAGAAGCTATTAAGGCACGGATTAAGTGGTGGCAGGATGGCAAAAGAAAACTAAAGGAGAAAGAAGGAGAAGTAACATGAACATAACACACGAAGAGAGAGTTGAGTTTCTTAATGCTCACAATGACTTAAAGAGTATGCTTATGACGATACATGAATGTAACGATTTATGGATATCTGATGTAGGTAAGCTAGAAAAACTTGAGTGTTTACTACACAGAGTGATGAAGTTTGTGCCTCAGATGGATGATGAGGGCAGACCAAAGCATTATGCAGACTATGTACTTGAGGAACTTGATGATGATGAATAAACTACTAAGAAAGCTAGGATTAAAGGATGACTATGGCTATTGTGACACAAGCATTGTTGGCTTCATTGTAATCTGGTCTGCTTTTGGCTACATGTTTTATGTAGCCGTAGTAGGTATCATAGAAAGGATATTGGGATGAAAGAGTTTGCCCTAGTCATAAGTATGTGGGGGCATACAGGTGTGGAGTGGCAGTTTATAGACAACCAATCTATATTGACAGAAGCACTATCCCAAGAGTATTGTCAGTTCTTATCACACGAGGAGATGAGACATCACGAGAATCAGGATAAGTATTATGAGATACTTATTAAATGTTATCCAACAAATTAAGGAGTGTACAGATGGAAATTATAATTGAAGTAATTATATGGGCGGTAATACTGACATGGCTTTAGTAGAATATGTATATATTTACTTGACAATCTGTGTTTGTTTTGCTATATATGATAGTATCAGTTAACGGCAACGAAAGGAGAATAGATATGCCATTAGATTATGTAAACAACCTTATAGACCAAGTGCCTGAAAAACTTGGGTTTGATGTGTACTTTGAACCAACCAAGGTGCGTGACAAAAAGTATGTTATCAACGGTGATACTGGAGAGTACATTGGTGTTGTAGGTGACACATTCAACTGTGCCTCACACAAAGATTTCTTTCATGGTGTACAAGACACTATGACTGAGACACTATCTAGTTGGGAACTAGAGGATGCTAAAGTGACATGGAAACGTGCAAGGCAGGATGCATGGGCGTTGATGGATATTCAATTACCTAACACCATAGCTAAGATTACGACAGATAGACACGAGACTGTGGTATCTCAACGTATCATTGCATTACATGGCATTGATGGTAGCTGTTCTAATCAAGTATTCTTTGGGGCTATTGATTTCTTCTGCACCAACGGCATGATACGAGGTGAGCATGACAAGGTGCGTAGAAAGAATACATCCAATTTTACTATGGACAGATTCATTAGTGACCTGCGTAACTCACGTCAGGATTTCTACAGGCAGACTGAACAGCTACAACGCTGGGCAGAGACAAGCCTTATGACAGTAGATGTCCGGGCTTTCTTGGAAAAGCTAATGAAGTCTGACCGTGCAGCAGAGAAGATGTTTACCTTATACAATCAAGAGGTTGGCATACGTGGACGTAACAAGTTCGCACTGTACTCAGCCTTTACGAACTATGCTACATACGCAGATGAGCGTAATGGTTTCTCAATGCGTAACACAGGACACGATACAGAGGCAGTTACCATGTTCAACAGAGAGAATAAAGTTGCACAATGGGTTGACAGTTCACTGTTTCAAAATCTGGTGGCAGCGTGATGAGTTGGAGAGAAGACAGAACGTATCGCATTACGTTTGGTATGAGAGGAATGGAAGGGTGGCTGAGATGCACTGTCTCAGCACCTGACCCTTCACTTGCAATAAACGCTTTACTAGACAAGGTAAATAGAAAAATAGACCCTGTTAGTTTACGTATAGGAGAAGGTATTTTTGAAGAACTTAATAAAAAAACAGGAAAATATAAGAGGATATAATGAAACTTCAAAAGCTAGTACATGACTATACTTCTTCCTTTGATTTCAAACAGTTACGTGATGAAACTAAAGCGCAGTATAAGTATTTTCTAAATGTGCTACTCTCAACTGAGGCAGAGGGTAAACCCCTTTGCCGCTTTGAGTGTGACAAAATTACAACACGTATAGCAAAAACTGCGTACAACGAATGGTGTGAACGTGGCATACACCTTGCTAATCACACTATTTCTGTCACTCGCATCGTGTTCAATCACGGTGTGCGTGAGGAACTATGTATGGTCAATCCCTTCGCTATCGTCCGTAAACGGGCCGCTGAGAAGCGTAAGGTAGTTTGGGGTAGGGAAGAGGTGCAAAAGTTCTTAGACGTAGCCTACAGCGATTTTAGGTGGCGTAACATAGGATTGATTGCACAGATGGCCTATGAGTGGTGTCAGCGACTAGGTGATATGCGTATGCTTACATGGGATAATGTAAACTTAGTTGACCAGACAGCACATATAGAGCAATCTAAGCGCAGGGCAGAGGTATTTTTACCTATTAGTGACGAGTTACACGCTATGCTTGTACAACAAAATGAAGACTTTGGTTTTCAAGAGTATGTAGCACCTAGACCTAGACCCATACATGGTGTATATCAACCGTATTCACTGACAAAACTACCGTTATATGCACGTGAGATTATGGATGAGGCCGGGTTGCCAAAGGAACTACGCTTATCTGACCTACGTAGAACTGGTACAACAGAAATGGTTGATGCGGGTGTCGGTATTGGACAGATAATGTCGGTTACAGGACATGCTAATGCACAATCTGTCACACCTTATCTAAAAAATACACTGACCAGTGCTGATTATGCATTGACACAACGTAAAAATCATGGTACAAGTACACTAAGTGCCGCAAAGGAAAGTGATTAATACATGAATAATATATATAACACTATAAGTGATATAGACATACCTAATGGACATACAAAGAGAATGAATTGTCCTAGTTGTAATGGTTACAAAACATTTACAGTGACTAATAACATGGGTTCTCTTGTATGGAATTGTTACAAAGCATCTTGTGGTGTTAAGGGTGGCACACGTGTACAGTTGACAACAGATGATATTCGTGCCAGTATGAGAGATGTTGAAAGTTTTGTAGATGAAAAGTTTGTAATGCCGCCATATGTAGTACATAACCATACTAACTATCAGACAAATAGGTTCTGTGCTACGTGGGGTTTAGATTTTGATACACACGGGTTGATGTATGATGTCAAAGAAGACCGTGTTGTATTCCCTGTCCTGCATGACGGTTTGGTTGTTGACGCAGCAGGACGTGCCGTACAGAAAAGACTTCCTAAATGGAAGCGGTACGGTAAAAGCAGCTTGCCTTATTCCTTTGGTCGTGGTAAGGTAGCTGTAGTTGTTGAGGACTGTGTGAGTGCCGCAGTTGTAGGTGATGATGAATTTGTCGGGGTTGCCGTGTTAGGCACTTCATTATCAGAAGGACACAAGAGGTATCTTTCACAGTTCTCAACAGCAATCATTGCACTAGACCCAGATGCCCTACCAAAGACACTGGCGTTTGCAAAAGAATTAAGAGGTCATGTATCTAACGTCAGGGTGTTGCGCTTGACAGATGACCTAAAGTATCGTAACAAAGTAGACATGGACAATCTAATTAATATAGGAGATGAATTAAATGGAATTATCACTAGTTAGGAGTTTAATGGACAAGGGGTTCTATGATGACCATCGTGGCGCACGTTGTCCAGATAGACTTTTCAGTAAAGATGTACGCAAGATAAAGCAGACAGTTGACACTGCTATGCAGCGTTACGAGCGTACCGTAACACCTGATGAAGTTGAAGCATTGTTTATGTCTAACAACCCAACCCTAACTACAGCACAGAAGCAAGCCTACTCTGCCCTCTTTCATAAAATCAAGAACGAGACACCGTTAGGTGGTGACATTGCAGGTGAGGTATTGTCCAAGTTGTTTCAGCAAGTAGTTGGAGAAGACATTGCCAACCTTGGCTTTGATTATGTCAATGGTGATAAGGCTACACTTGAGCCACTACGTAATCTGCTTGAGCAATACAGTGATGACTTTACACCTGACCTACGTGTTGAGTGGGATGATATTGACCTTGACACACTAATATCTAAGGCTGACCTTGAGGCACGTTGGACATTCAACATACCACCTCTTACACGTAAGGTAGAGGGGGTAAATGCTGGACACCTGATTGAGATTGGTGCGAGACCAAACACAGGCAAGACATCCTTTCATGCCAGCTTGATTGCTAGCCCCGGTGGTTTTGCACACCAAGGTGCAAACTGTATTATCTTATGTAACGAAGAGGGGTATCACCGTGTGGGGGCAAGATATCTGACAGCCGCTACAGGCATGACGATGCAAGAGATTAAGCGTGACCCAAGTAAAGCACGTGACCTATATGCACCTGTTAAAGAACGCATCAAGATTAAAGATGCCACTGGTCGTGATATGGCATGGGTAGAGTCCATCTGTAAGACATACAAGCCAGACATTGTTCTGCTCGATATGGGCGATAAGTTTGCTAAAGGTGGGTACGCCAGACAGGATGAAGCACTGAAAGCTAATGCTGTACATGCCCGTCAGATTGCAAAGGAGTATGAGTGTGCCGTGTTTTACATGTCGCAGCTATCAGCAGATGCAGAGGGTAAGATTCTACTCAATCAGTCGATGATGGAAGGTTCTCGCACAGGTAAGGCAGCAGAGGCTGACCTCATGGTTTTGATTGCCAAGAATCCTATCAAGACAAATGAGAATGGAACAGAACAAGAGGAAGACCCGCAGCGTCACCTCAATGTAGTAAAAAATAAGTTGACAGGCTGGCACGGTGTGGTACACTGTCAACTAGAATATAAAACAGCGAGGTATGAAGCATAATGAAATTAGTATTGGATGTAGAAAATACAGTCACGCATCGTGATAACAAGATACACATGGACCCGTTTGAGCCAGACAACTCACTGACTATGATTGGTGTATTGACTGACCAAGGTTTAGAAAGACACTTTCCATTTGACCATGCTGATGAACCTAATCAAAAGGATTATCATAACCGTGTGCAATGGTTCTTAGATGAAGCCACTGTACTCATCATGCACAATGCAGCGCATGACTTGCTGTGGTTGTGGGAGTCAGGCTTTAAATATGATGGCCCTGTGTTTGATACAATGCTTGCTGAATATGTGCTACAGCGTGGTCAGAAGAAACCTCTATCACTAGAGGCATGTGCGGAGAGATATGAATTAGAAACGCAAAAGGAAGGCACACTAAAAGAATACTTTGCTAAAGGTTATAGCACACGTGATATACCTTACAATGAATTGACTAAGTATCTGTCTGCTGACCTTCATGCTACACAGGAACTATCTGACAAGCTGATGTACAGACTAAACACCACAGACAGTAGGTTATATGATACAGTTACCCTGACCAATCAGGTTTGTGTCTCACTGTCACGCATATACCAAACAGGATTTACAGTTGACAAGGATGCACTAGATAGTGTAAAACAAGAGTATGAAGAAGAACGAGAACAGTTAGTAAAGGATTTGCAAAAGCATGTTCGTAATCTGATGGGTGACACACCTATCAACTTGAATAGTCCAGAGCAGTTGTCATGGGTTATCTATTCACGTAAGGTCAAGGATAAAACGTATTGGGCTAATACGATTGACCCTTACATGGATGACGATGACTTCCGCAATCTCCTGTCCAGCGGCACAGAGCGTCTGTATAAAACCAAAGCGGTTCAATGTACAGATTGCTCTGGGTCAGGATACATAACTAAAACAAAGAAGGATGGTACACCATATGCAAGACCTAATCGTTGTCCTACTTGTGATACTGCAGGGTTTCTGTTTAATTCCACAGGCGAGGTTGCTGGTCTCAAGTTTAAGCCACCATCAGCTAAGTGGGCTGGTGCAAATGGTTTTAGTACAAGTAAAGAAAATCTTGAGACTCTAGCTAATATAGCAAAAACAAAGGGCATGTCGGATGCTGCAGACTTTTTGTCTAAGGTTAGAAGGTTGAGTGCTGTTGATACGTATCTGTCCTCTTTTGTTGAGGGCATACGTAGATATACTAAGAGTGATGGTAAGTTGCATGTTCGTTTATTGCAACACCGCACACAAACAGGTCGCCTCTCCGGGGCTGACCCCAACATGCAGAACATGCCACGTGGTGGTACGTTTCCTGTAAAGAAAGTATTTGTTTCACGCTGGAAGGGCGGCAAGATACTTGAGGCTGACTTTGCACAGCTAGAGTTTCGTGCTGCTGCTTTCCTATCACAAGATGGAGTTGCAATTGAAGAAGTTTCTACTGGGTTTGATGTACACAGTTACACCGCTAAAGTTATTACCGAAGCTGGTCAACCTACGAATAGGCAGGATGCGAAAGCGCACACCTTTGCGCCCCTTTACGGGGCAACGGGGTACGGACGCACACCTGCCGAAGCAAAATACTACACCCACTTCACGGAAAAATACCAAGGAATTGGGCTTTGGCATACCAGATTGGCTAAAGAGGCTTTAAATACAGGTGTGATACGAACACCATCAGGTAGAGAGTTTGCTTTTCCTGATGTTGAACGCAAGGCAAGTGGCAGGGTGTCACACTTTACACAGATAAAGAACTACCCTGTTCAATCATTTGCTACTGCTGATATTGTACCAATTGCACTTATGCACATTGAGGGGTTGCTATCTAATATGAAATCATGTATAGTAAATACAGTTCATGATAGTATAGTTATTGATGTACATCCTGACGAAGAGAAAGCAGTCATTGAAGCAATTAGTAATACAAATAAAGAGTTACCTAATTTGATTGCATTGAGGTGGGGAGTTAATTTTAATGTGCCTTTACTTTTAGAGGCAAAAATAGGTGATAATTGGCTTGACACGAAAGATGTAAGCTGATATAACTATCAAACTTTCAAAATATAAGGAGTAAATATATGACACAACTAACTACGATTGATACTAATAACTACGCAGCTATGGCTAAAGCTATGGGCATCGCATCAGAAAGTGCAAGCCAAAAAGAAAAGGCCAGTACACTTGCTCGTTTGCGTATCAATCACAGCCCTATCATGGGGCAAACAGAAGTAAAAGGTAAGATGGTCAACATGGAAGTTGTCTCTGGTGGTACATACAAATTAGAGATTCCTGATGGTGAGACTTATTATGCTTCATCAATTAAGATGCGTCCTTTTTTACAGCGTTTCATGTACAAGCGTTTTGTACGTGGCATGGGGGATGCACCTAATCGCTACATTAAAACACTAATGAATGATGACTTGAATGTAGACCTCAAGGATAATGATGGTGGTTTTAATTGTGGCAAACCTGCTGGTTATATCAAAGACTTCAAGGCACTGCCAGAGAAGACACAAGAATTAATCAGGCAGATAAAACGTGTTCGTGTTGTGCTTGGCACTGTAGAACTTAACGAAGCTGTCACATCTAATGGAGATAATGCCGATATTAAGTCTATGCCATTTATTTGGGAGATTGACAACCGTGACGCATTTAAAACTGTAGGAGAGAGTTTTACTTCACTTGCAAAAATGCAACGGCTTCCTGTGCAACACATCATTACAGCTAACACTCAGGAAAGAAAGTTACCTAATGGTAATGCCTTTTACCTTCCTGTAGTGTCGCTTGATGTTTCAAAGACAATCAATATCACAGACAAAGACCACGCAATGTTTGCTGACTTTATGTCTTGGATAGATAACTATAACTCATACATTGCTGATGCATGGGCTAAGAAAGCTAAAGCTAACATGGATGAAGATGATGTTGATGTTGTAGATAGTTTGGTTGATATTGAAATAGAGGAAGACGAGGTAGCGTAATGAACCATCCTGCTGAACTTGCATTGCATCAATACATGGAAGATGCAGTATCAGGCAAAACAACAATGTCTGATACAACCATTGACCAAGTAGCAAGCGACATTAAAGATGCGTTAAGTCGGCAGTTTGGTACACAACAAAATGGTGGTGGGTTTACTTTGAGAATGTCAAACATAGGTAGACCCACCTGCCAACTTTGGTATGAAAAGAATAAACCAGAGGTAGCTTTACCAAAGCCTACAACATTTGTAATGAACATGATGATTGGAGACATCGTTGAGGCTGTCTTCAAAGGATTACTGAAAGAAGCGGGAGTAAAATATGAAGACAGTAAAAAAGTTACTCTTAATCTCAGTAATACTAACGTGTCTGGCACATATGATATTGTCATTCGGGATGCAGTTGATGATATTAAATCAGCTTCAAACTGGTCATACGGAAATAAATTTGAGTCCTTCAACACTCTGGCAAGCAACGATGCGTTTGGATACGTTGCACAACTAGCAGGTTATGCAAAAGCATCTGATAAAAAAGCTGGCGGTTGGTGGGTTGTAAACAAAGCCAATGGTCAATTTAAATATGTACCAGCAAGTGGTATTGATATTGATAAAGAGATAGATAAAGTAGAACAGACTGTAAAAACACTAGACGCAAACAAGTTTGAGCGTTGCTTTGAAGCAGAGGATGAAACATTCCGGGGTAAACTTACAGGCAATAAAGTTTTGTGCAAGACTTGTTCGTTCTGCTCTTATCGCAAAGATTGCTGGCCTAATTTGGTACAGCGTCCAGCGGTATTGTCAAAAGCAATAACGCCAAAACTAGTAGACTATGTTGAACTAACAGAGGAGTATAAAGATGCAGGATGAATTACAAGAATTGTTAGACCAGATTAAAGAAGCAGAGGCACATCTCGTAGAACTACGTAAAGAGTATCGTGAGAAGCGCACTGCTGGTCTAAGAGCAGCAATTGAAGCACGTAACGAAGCAGACGCTATGATACGTGAGGAGATGAAGGCTATGGGTTACAGTGGCCTTACGTGGAGAAATCTGCGGTAATGCCACCAAACTTTAAAAAGTTTAGGGCTGCACGTAAGTATGGGTACAGGTCAGGCTTAGAAGTTAAACTATCTGATTATTTAAAAGAACTAAGGATTGACTTTGGTTATGAATGTATTAAGATAGAATGGGAAGACTTAGCCTACCGTACCTATACACCTGACTTTATTCTTTTCAATGGACTAATAATTGAAACAAAGGGAATGTTTACAGCAGCAGATAGACGCAAACATCTTGCTATCAAAAAGCAACACCCTAGTCTTGATATAAGATTTGTATTTGAAAATAGTAGACGTAAGTTAAGAAAGGGTGCAAAGTCTAGTTATGCTGAGTGGTGTATAAGATATGGTTTTAAATATTATGACCGTATTATACCCGAAGAATGGCTAAAAGAAAAAGGAAAAAATAAACATCCTAAGTTTATAAAGTTTACTGGTGGTAAAGTAAAAAGGAGTTAGTTATGAAACAAGAGAGTATAGACAGAGAAGATTTTATGTTACGGATAAGACCCACTATAGATAACGATGGTTCTTGGAACGGTGAGATTGATGTTTCAATAATAAGTCAACCTGACAATACATTATCTGATGAAGATTATTTTCAAGTTATGCACTTTTGTAAAATGATAGCTTCAACCATACCCGTTATGGAAATGCATGATGACTTTCGTAATCTAGTTCATAAATTTGTAGAAGAAAGGGTTGACAGACACTATGATGTTGAGTTAGAAAATAAACCTACTATTACTAAAGAGGAAGGTAATGTAGTTAGAATAAACTTTGACTCAAAAACGAAAGGAAATGCGTAGTGACTAGTTATAAAAACATTATGGAAAAGATTGAAGCTAATAACGTAGATATGGTAAATGACCCACCACATTATAATGGCGGCTCTATCGAGTGTATTGATGCTATTCAAGCGGCTCTTACACCTGTAGAATTTAGAGGTTACTGCAAAGGTAACAATCTAAAATACACATGGAGAGAAAACTACAAGGGTAAAAATCAAGACTTGCGTAAAGCAGCGTGGTATCTTGACAAACTTTTAGGAAGCATAGACAATGATAAGAGTTAAGATATTTCTTACAGTAGATGTTGACCCTGAAGAATATCCTGTACCTGCTGATGAAAATGTTGCAGAGGAACTAGAAGAAAGTATACAGGAATATCTTTATGATGTAGAAGGAATAAAAATTCGTAATATAAAAACAATGCAGGAGTAAAAAATGATAAGCAACTATTTACCTACAGACTATCAAAACTTTATTGCTCTGTCTCGCTATGCAAGATGGAAAGAAGATGAGCAAAGGCGTGAAACATGGCCTGAAACAGTGTCACGTTATTTTGATTACATGACTGTTCATCTAAAGAAAAAACACAAGTACACCCTTGCTGATGAGTTACGTGCAGAATTAGAAACTGCCGTTCTTGACCAGCATATTATGCCAAGCATGAGAGCCTTAATGACATCTGGTCCTGCCCTTGACCGTTGTCATGTGGGTGGATACAATTGTTCATACGTGCCTGTGGATAGCCCACGTGCGTTTGATGAAGCAATGTATATACTCATGTGTGGCACAGGTGTAGGCTTCTCTGTTGAACGTCATAACATTGAGAAGCTACCAATCGTCAATGAAGATATGCATCACACAGATACTATCATTAAGGTTGGCGATTCACGTCCGGGCTGGGCCAAGTCACTACGGGAACTTATTGCTATGCTGTACGCTGGTCAGATTCCTAAGTGGGATGTATCAGAGGTACGCCCCGCAGGTGCAAGGCTCAAGACATTTGGTGGTAGAGCCAGTGGCCCAGCCCCTCTTGAAGACTTGTTTCACTTTATTATCAACAAGTTTAAAGGTGCGACAGGACGTAGGTTATATCCTATTGAATGTCACGACATTATGTGTAAGATTGGTGAAGTTGTAGTTGTAGGTGGAGTTAGACGTAGCGCACTTATTAGCCTATCCAATCTTAATGATGACCAAATGCGCCACGCTAAATCTGGTGTATGGTGGGATGAACCAGAGAAAAACATTAAACGGGATGGTCAACGGGCTTTGGCTAATAACTCTGTAGCGTATAAAGAGAAGCCAGAGATGGGTACATTTATGCGTGAATGGCTTGCGCTGTACGAATCACATTCTGGTGAGCGTGGCATCTTTAATCGTCAGTCAGCAAAGACACAGGCGGCAAAGAATGGACGCAGGGATGCTGAACAGGACTTTGGTACTAACCCTTGTTCTGAGATTATCCTACGCCCCAATCAGTTCTGCAATCTCTCTGAAGTTGTAGTACGTGCGGGTGATTCAACAGAAACGCTAAAAGAAAAAGTGCGATTAGCAACTATCTTGGGTACGTTCCAATCAACACTAACTAACTTCAAGTACCTTCGTTCTGTCTGGAAAAAGAATACAGAGGAAGAAAGATTGCTTGGCGTGTCTCTGACAGGTATCATGGATAATGAACTGACATCAGGAAAGTCAGCTAAGTTAGGCAAGAACATTGGTCAGATGCTTGAAAATCTGCGTGATACAGCGGTTGAAACAAACAAATCTATGGCAAAGCAATTAAGTATTCCTGTGTCTGCTGCAATTACTTGTGTAAAGCCATCAGGCACTGTGTCACAGCTTGTAGATAGCGCAAGTGGTATTCACTCAAGGCATAGCCAGTATTATATAAGAACTGTGCGTGGTGATAACAAAGACCCACTTACAGAGTTTATGAAGGCTCAAGGTATTCCCAACGAACCAGATGTAGGCAAGCCAGAAAGTACAACCGTGTTTAGTTTTCCTGTTAGCGCACCCCTTAACGCTATTACACGGGATGACATGACAGCAATTGAACAGCTTGAGTTGTGGCTTATGTACCAGCGTTACTGGTGTGAACACAAGCCATCCGTAACAATTAATGTCAAGCCTAACGAATGGATGGAAGTAGGTGCATGGGTGTATGATAACTTTGATGAAGTCTCAGGTGTCAGCTTTTTGCCCTATGATGGTGGCACATATGCACAAGCCCCGTATCAACAGATTGATGCTGACAAGTATAAGGAAGCAAAAGAAATGATGCCAAAAGCTATTGATTGGACTTTGCTTTCAGAGTTTGAAAAGGAAGACACTACGTCAGGTGGTCGTGAGTTAGCATGTACTGCAGGAGTTTGTGAAGTAGTTGACTTAACCGCTGCATAATGATAGAATGTAGTGGATTAGATTTGTTATGGTGGCAGTGGTGGTTACTTATAATGATTACAACAAACACCCTGCTTAACTTAGTTGTGTTCTTTAAACACAGATTTAGAAAGGAGAAGATATGAAACAAGAAATGATAGATGTTTTACGTGAACATGCAAAGGCTAACATAAATTTACACAAGGCAAATATAAATGTGTATTTAAAAAATCCATCAGGTATTGGTGAACACTCTGATATTATGGAAGCTATGCAAGCAGAGTTAGATAAGATGGCTATGCATGAAGATAGACTAGAGGTATTGGATACATATTTTGATGGGTATGAAGTTGAGGCTTAAAAGGAAGGAGATGATGTTTAACATGTTCAGTAATACAAAGATAGAGTTAGAAAACTACACAAAGAAAACACCAGTAAAAGAAGATGGAGATTCTTGGTACTATAGTCCTAGTGGCTATCGTCAACGTGTATCTACACATGCAGCAAAAAATAAAAATAGGATGTTTGTTAATGGAAAATACATTCCATCGTCACACCCCTTACACAAGCCCGGTAGATATAGGTCTCTTGATGATGCTTGGTCACACAACAAGATTGAGTCTGTCAGTGAGGGTGAGGTTTACGCTATAGGAAATAAAGCGTGGCCTGAGTGGATAAAGATTGGTAAAGCTGTTGATGCTGAAGACAGACTAAACGGCTATCAAACATCCTCTCCCTTCCGTGATTACTTTATTATAACTAAAGTAGCTACAAAAAACAGGCACGATGCAGAGCGTAAAATGCATAGACTGTTTGAAGAAAAAGCAGAAGAACGGAGCAACGAATGGTTCAAGATTTCTCAATCAAAACTCATGGAGTTGTTTGATGGATTTAGAGCAGCAAGCTAAACAGTGGATAAAAGAGAAATACAAAGACATGGAGATGAATGAATATCAACGTAAGTCAATTGAGTTTGCCATCTATCCAGCCACGCACAGGATACTTTATCCTGCGCTTGGTTTGGCTGGTGAAGCAGGTGAGGTTGCTAACAAGGTAAAAAAGTTTATCAGGGATGGTGCTGACAAGGAAGCATTTGAAGTAAAGAAACTTGAAATAGCAGCGGAGATTGGTGATGTTCTATGGTACTGCGCTAATCTGGCAAATGACTTGGGTATCAATCTTTCTGATATTGCTAGTGAGAATTACTCTAAACTGTCAGGACGAAGTAAGCGAGGCACACTTGGGGGTGATGGAGATAATAGGTAGGATACTTATGTATCTTATACTAGGTGTGGTAGCTATGTGGTTAGGTTATGTAATCAGCATGGCTGTCATTAACACTGTGTGTGATTGCATACGTACAGGGCCAGAAGACATTATAGAGTGGATAAAAAAAGAGGGGGCTTAATTGCCCCCTTGTTTATTTAAACCTTTTCTTTCGTCTTTTCTTTTGCTCTGCTTGAGATAAAGCATATTCAAATGCACCATCATCTTGTATTGTTCTGCCGTTGTTTTCTATTTTATACACTTCTTCTATACGTAGTCTATCAGAAGAACTAACTGTATTATAATATATAGTTTTAAATCTACGTTGTCTTTCTTTATCCGTCATTCCACTGTCCATACGGTCTGGGTCAAGAACAAGTTTACGTGCTTTTGTTCTAAAACTATTTATTTGTTGTCTTAAATACTCTTTTTTTAATTTATCTGTTGGTATAGACTTATATTCGTTGCTTGATATATAACTAGCAATTTGTCTTTCCATATATTTACCCATTAATCCTTTAGCTTCATTAGACAAGGGTTTACCTAGCTGTATATTACGTGGAGCAAGTTCATAGTAATCAAAACCTAATCTGGAAACTTCACGTTCTACAAATGTTTTTTGTGGCTTATAAGTTAAACCAGTAAGCTGTTTGACAAATGGATTAATATACCGCATACCACCAGAACGTGTTGGACTTTGTGATATTGCATCACGCTGTGGGCCAATTCCCGTCATACCAAAGAAACCATCTGCACCGGGGTCAACTGTCTGTGGAAAAGAACGTGTAGCTTGTTTTAGCATATAAGGTAATAACTCTACATCAGTATTGTCAGGAACTTTACGGAAGTCTGGGTCAACAGTAGCAGCTAAATCTTTTAGCACACCTGCGCCTACTGTAAATGAATTTAAATAACCGCCAGCAAATCTATATACATTTTCTAAAAGAACTTCTCCTCTTTTACCCTCTTGAAAACCGTTAATCATTACATCTGCTATACCATCAATTACATCAAGTTGTGTTCCTGCTCGTCCTTGTCCACCTGTAATAGCGGAATAAAACTCACGAACACTGTATGGTAATGTACTAGCAACTTTATCATTGCCGTGTATACTAGGAAATAATCTATACAAATAATCTGCTGTCATTGCATAAGCAGCAAATGGTCCTAGAGATGCTTTCATATCAAACAACTCATTGCTAGTAGGGTCTTTGTATTCGTATGGACCTGTAGTCTCATCTCCAAACTGAGAACGAATAGCAAAAAACGTGCCTAACATTGTAAGGCCAGTAAGTTGTTTACCTGCACGGTCTGCATAATCGGATTTATTTAGTATGCCACCAAAGTCAAATGAACCAAGCACAGGCACATGCTCATACATAAAACGAAACTGATTTATCATGTAACGAGGAAAAGGAACTACAGTAGAACCTGCTGTGCTTTGACCAAATTTAATAAAGCCATCTGCAAAAGTATTAAAAAATCCCTCTTTTCCTTGAAACTTGCCTGTCTGATAAGTAAAGTCTAATGCTTTCTCCATTGCATCTGCTATAGTTTCACTTGGAATACTATCAAACTGACCCTCTTTTAACACACTCATAAGATTTCGTTCTGGGTTTTGTCTACGAATAGCTTGGTCTAATTCACGAGAAAATATAGCACGTTTAAACATATTATCGGACATGGTATTTAATACGTTTAACTTACGAGCAAACCCTATTAATCCTCTTTCTGCACCTGTTTGTTCTCCTACATCTGCCATGTCTCTAAATAATTGTTGTGCCATAGGAGCATTTCCTAACAGGTCATCTTTAAACAATCTTTCTAAGGCTACTGTTTCTGTGCTACCTATACCAAATACTAAATCTTTTAATCTAGCAGACTGACCAGCAGTTCTTAATTGTGCATTACCTGCTCTAACTGCACGTTGTGCTTCTTCTATAATATCTGCCTCTGTAATATCTAGCTTACCACCTTTTTCTAATCTTTTACGTGCTGCTGCTGTTGAGCCGCCAATATATTTGTTATACAAACCAGCACCTGCATTATCTAAAGCATACACAAAGTTACGCATGAAACCATTTGAAGTGTTTCTAACTGTGGTAGCAAGTTGCACAGTCATTAAACCAACACGTCCTTTAGTAAGGTGTTGCATTACAGTTGCCTTACCCTGTAATTTTAACCCTGTTCTTTCCTCTAAATCTTTTAAGGCTTTCAAACGTGCTTTGTTAGAAAAATTACCCATAGACATTAGTTCATCGTCAAGCAAATTCATAGCAGCTTTTATTTGCTTTCTTGATTGAGAACGATTTAAAGGTTTTCCAACTGACCCTAGTAAACGACCAGCTTCAGATAATTTTTCTGCAACCACAGCACCTATATCATCAATTCCTATAGCACCAAGTTGGTCAATAGAAACGTGATGTTGCTTTAGTATACTTTGAAGTTCATCCTCTGGTATTATGCCTTCACGAATACCTCTAGCAATACGGGATGTTACACGCTCTGTTCCTTTTATATTGAGAGGTGGTATTTTTTCATGGACTCTAGCTGCAGCAGCAGCAATGTTTTGAATTAACTTATCATTAATTTCACCCCGTAAACGAAACTGCTCATCTGTCATGCCCTCTTTTATAGCAGCACCCCTTTGTAATTCTTCAGGTATTGTTTCTGACAAGGATAACTTTTTTTCTAATTCTTTTGCTAGGCCACCAGTTTTTTGACTTTTAAATACCTCTTGAGAAGTTTTATTTGCTTGCTCAATTATTTCTGATTCTCTTTTAGTAGTGGTATTTACAATTTCTTGTGCGGCTTTACTTGAATTATACTTTAATAAATTAGAACCCGCCCCAATAGCACCAGATGCAACAAAACCAAGCGCAGCAGCAGCACCTACCTGTGTTAAATCTATTTCTTCTTTTATGCCTGTTTCTACACGAGTCTCTTCTTGTGCAGCTACAGTGCCAGCAGCAGCAGCAGCATCAACAGAAGCAGCTATACCCGCACCTTTAATTGCTTGACGTATGCCTAACTTTATACCTTGATTAGCAGCCAAAGCACCTGCTTTACCCGCCCCAAAAGAAAAAATGCCAGCATACGTAGAAGGAGCAGTAAAGACACCCTCTAAGTAATCGCCAGCAGCTTTTAATCCTAAGTCACTATCCATGCGGTCATAGGTATCCATCAGTCTACCAAATCTTGCACGTTGTTCATTGTCTGCCTCTTGTGCATATGTCATGTCACGCAGAGCAGTTACTTCATTTACATTTTGAAATCTAAAATGCTCCATGTAAGCATCATAGACTTTTTCTTTTGTGTCAAGTTCTTCTGCGTCTTTCCCTTCTCTTTCTATGAGAAAAGTAGAAGCATCGTTAATAAAATCCTCATTTTCTATTAACGTATCCCTGTTAAGAAACTCAGGTTTATAGGTGTGATACAGTGCATTAGACATTTTATAGTCCTAATTCAGCTAATTTTTCAGCACCACCTTGTGACCTAAGTATTTCTGCTCTAAGTGCTTTTGCCTCAGTGCTATTCTTGTCAGGCATATTACGATATCTGTTTATTTGTGTCTCTTGCTTACTTTTATTTGCACTACCTGCTGTTGCAGGGTCACCTACCTCTGCATCTTCTGTAGTGCTTCTTTCAACTAACTCTCGCTCTTCTGGTGACTCTCCTAGAAGACCTACATTAAACAACGTACCTTCTGCTTCTTTAAACTCACCCGGTCCAAATCCATCAGGGTTAGGCACATATACAAAATTTTTATTTTGTCTAATAAATTCATCTACTTTACGAGTAGCAAAACCATATCCCATACCGTCTGCAACAGCATCATCAATAAAACCTTCAGCATAATTGCCTATTTTAATTAGTTCATCAACAACAGCTTGGTCTTGATTTGTAGTAAAATAATTACCATTTGGACCATACTCACCACCAAGACCATATTTAGTAGATATAAGTTGTTTTATATTACCCTTTGTTGCAATAGACAAATTAGGAGTATAATTATCTTTCTCTGTCATTGTTACTACGCCAGCAAGACGAGTAACTTCACGTTTAATAGAGTCTGCTTCTTCTTTTTTACCTTGAGCATATAAGGTAGATTGCACCCCTATTAGTCTATTCATCTCTTGCTGTGGGTCAGGTAATCTACCCAACATATATGGCTTTAATTTGTTTGCTTTAGCTTCTGGTAAATTAGCAAGAAACTCTTCTCTGCTACCAACCTCTTCAAAACCAGCAGCAGCCATGTCTGCACGTACACCTGTTTCAATACTTTCTGCAGCACGTGTTCCAGCACCGGGTATGAATGACATAAACCCTGTGGCAATATCTTCTGCTTTTGGTCCGGGTCTTACTTTTAAAGGTGTAGCTGTGTATCGTGCAAGTTGCTTTACAGTAACACCCGTTGGTGAACTCTCCGCTAAACCTATATACTGAATTGGGTTAATGCCTTGGTCTTGCTCCATCTTTTTTAACTGCATAGCTGTTTCATATGCAGCTTCTAAACTACCCTCACTTTTTATTAGTGAAAAGACAGCATCTTCTCCATCTTTACCAAACACTGCAGCAGCTTCTTTTATAAGTTTTGAATTTGCAGCAACTTCTTTGTCAAATGTTTCCCGACTAGACTTTCGTGTTGTATATTCAATATCACGTAAACGGTCTTTATTTTTTTGATATTGTGCCACAGACTGGTCAATGCCAGCAGCAACGCTCTCTGCAACACCAATACCAACATCTTCAAATGAAATATTATCAAAAAATCCCATTAGTTTCTCCTAGACATCAAACCTTTTAAAGGCTCTTCTTCTGGTGCTTCAGATTGTTCTTCAACAATATCTTCATCAGTATCTTTGCTTTTTGCTGCTTCTTTTCTAAACCGTGTAAGCGCACGATTAACTGCAGCATTACTTAGTGCTGGGTTTTTATCTTCTAAACCTGTGTCGTACTCTATTCCGTCTGCGTCAGCGATAAACATTATAAACTCCATTATAATGGGAGTTACAAGAATGCCAACATCAATGCTATGCAAACCTTCCATGATACCATTTAGTTGTATTACGTGTGCAAGGTCAGCTACTGAAAATTCACCAGCTTCTAAAATAGTTAATAATTGTTCTGCTACAGAATCATCATTTAATTTCTGTATGTAGTAATTAACCGTATCATCGACAGTTGTAAACCTTGCAGGACTTTGCCAAGGTCTAGCACCTAACTCATGTGTAAGTGACATACCCGGTATAGGTGCATCAAATAATGGTCCATCTGGTTTGTTAAGCTGTTCTGCCATCTTTATGCCTCATCCTTGCTTCATGCAAAGCCTTAAAAAGTCCTATAGCCCTTTGCTTAGGCGATAAATTTTTTTCTGTAGACTGCATAGATTTTTGAACAGACCTCATTAATCCACCGCTTGTGTCCAGTGGCTTTGTGTTTTCTTCTTGAGGTGCATTTAAATAAGTATTATACACACCTTTAGCTGGATTTAAATTTCTTATAGACATTTTTTATCCTATTGATTACCCACCAAATACTGATGATATATAAGCTGAACCTATACTACCAATCAAATTACCAATAGCTTTACCTGCAGCACTTTTCTTTTGTGCTGCTGCAACATCTGTTTGTACTTTAGCACTGATTTCAGCAAGAGCCAAGTCATTCATTCTGTCTAATTCTTTTTCAGCAGATGTCCATGCCCACTCCATAGTGTCGGCATAATGTTGCCACAAATTATCATATGCTTGTTTGGACATGTCTAAAATAGAGGTTGCATTTAATTCGTTTGCTCTATTAATAGCAGCAGTATCTGCTGTAGAAATTTCTCTACGCCACGTTGCATTACTCTGTGCAATCACAAGTTGATTGGAAGCATTAAACTGGTCTGTTTGTGCATTTAACTCAGCATTAAATCTTTCTATGGTATTAGTTTGACCAGCATTAAATTGCTCTGTAGCATTTATTTGTGCAGTATTAAATTGGTCTACCGTGCTTTTTAGGTTAGCAAAAAATTGGTCTGTTTGATTTTGGGAAGTCGCATTAAATTGTCTTGCTGCATTTTCTGCAGCTTGGTCATTAAATATTGATTGTATTCTTTGTTGACCTTTAAACAATTCTGTTTGTTGCTCATTAGATAAATTTGCTAAATCTCTTTCCATAAAAGATTGAGCATTTTGAACTGCAGCTTGTTGCCTATTATTTAAATTAGAAATATCTAAGTTAGATAATGCTGCTGCTTCTGCCATGACTAACGCTTGATTGTTAGACAAATTTTCTAAATTAACAGTGTTTGCAACACGTGAATTTTCTAAAGCAATATTTTGTTCTGCTGTAAAATTTTGATTTGCAACATCGCTAACTTTAGCAGCATTTTGTACCCTTGCTTGAAACTGTTGGTCAAACTCCATGCCCATAAATTTAGCCCGTTGCTCTGCAGCAAGCATGGCACGTTGTTGACGGTTAGATAAATTTTGAGATTCAAAGTTTGCAACAGTTTGTGCATCTGCTTGTGCTATGGGTAATGCACTTTCCATAGCTGCTTGAATAATAGCCTGTCCTGCTATTGAAGATGCGCCTAGCCCACGAGCAGCCATAGCTGCATTGGCATTTCTCATTGCACCTGCTGCCCAAGAGGGTGTTTGCCCACCAGCAAAATCCTGCATCAACTCATCTAGTTGACCTTTTACTGTGGCTTGCTTTGTTGGCGTTGCTGTTGCCGCTTGTATCTGTTCAGTAAACTTGGCAGCTTTTGCAGCATCAGCAGCACCAGAAATTAATTCACCAGCTTGTATTTCCCTTTGTAAAGGGTTTTCCATCAGCACAGCATTACCTTGTGCTGCTTCTAAATTTCCTACAGATGATTTTGTTTGTTGTGCTGCTGTTACTTTAGAACGTGGGTCATCAGGGTCTACCTTCGCAGCTTCAACAGCATCTAGTGCCGTATTTACTTTTTCAGAAGAAGTTTCAGTATCTACTAAATTAGCTTGCATTTCTTCAGGTTGTTGTGCTGTAGCTGTTCCTGCTAATTGTGTATCAACAGCAGCAGGTGCTTCTATTTTTCCTGTACCCTCTGCTACTTCTGTTCTTGGGTCTACTGTATCCGCCATTTTAACAGCGTCTACTTTTCCACCCTCTGGTAACGCAGGATTAAAAACTTGACCAGTTGTAAAGTCTCCTATGTTTGTTGGAGTTGCAGGAGGTGTATCTGTCACTGGTTGTCCAGTAACATCTTGACCTGACGTAGCGGGGTCTATTATACCGCCACTACCACCACCGGGAGTAATTGTACCTCCTGTTTGCATTCTAACCACACCACCACGTGCCATCATACGTGCAGCATTGGTATACCTATCCATCTGCGCTTTACGTTGTGGGTCTTCCTCAATAAACTTTTGGAACTGTGACATATCACCCTGATATCCCATAGCCCCTGCAATCTTATTAAGTGCTTGTGGCTTAAATGCTTTAAACTGCATCATTTAATCTGCATCCTGTATCATGTTACCTTCAGCTACCCACTCAAGGATGGCTTCATATTCCATATTGCCGGGGCAGATAGGCACACCAACAGTTTTCCCATTAATCACTGCAATAATAGCAGAGTTAGGTTCACTAGGTGTAGGCTTATCTACTGGTATTATTTTTGCTACATATTTTGCTGATGTGATATTCATTTACACCTCCGCAGAAAAATCTATATAACCAGCGGGATTAAATGCAAAGGCCATTGGTTCTGCACTGCCATTCAACCCACTATTATCAGCAAACCTTACATCAAGCGTAGTAATGTTACTTTCATTACTACTATAATGAACTGTGGGACTGCTTGCGGTAGTGATATTTCCCGCATTGTTATACCAGATTGCTCCATTTGATATTGATATTGATGGTGTTAAACGCATCGCAGTAGGGAAAGTTATAGGCGCAACAGGTATTTGTCCTAGAACACGCCCCATTGCAAAATACGCATATTGGTCACCAGCAATCCTATAATAATATCTTTGACACCTAGCCAACTCATCCCCAAATGACCGATGCTCAAATGCTGTGGCCTGTTCGCCTACCTCAAGCTGTACACCAGTTAGATGAAAAGTTGAATTGACAGTAGTCATAAGGTTATTAGTCAAATCTGCAACCTGTTGAGAACCATTGTGCGTAACCCAACCATCAAAACCAATAGAATTGTCAGAGTAATCTGTACCTAATTCAACATTGAAAAATATGTAAAGTCCAATGCCGTTATCACTATTGAATGTAAGTCCTGAATTACCCGGAATTTTTTTAATAACTCTTGTCCATGTATCTGCTGTCAAACTATATTGAGTATTATAATTTCTTGCAGTTCCATCATCTGAACGTAGCTGAAGAGTATATGTTCCTGTTACGGAGGCTTTAGCATAAAATGAAATAGTTATATAGCTTGATGGTGAAGTGTAATCCCATCCACTGTTTGCTATATTTTGTGCTTCTACAATTTGATAAGCGGAGAAAAATGCGTCAGTAGCAGAAGAGGCTGTAGTGATAAGTTGTTTCAGAGATTTAGTAAAACCCTCACCAGACGGAACAGTTGTGTCTTGTGATTGCGTAACAGCGATTGTACCAAAAGAATTGGGAAATCTATCTACAGTTTGATACCCAACAGTTGTACTGCTCGTACCCCTCTGGGCAACCTGCATCGCACCATTGATAATCAAATTCCTGTTTGACAGGGCTGTTTGCGAACCTATCAGTGCGGCTAGTTCTGCTGCTTTACTCATGCTAGGTCTCCAAATATTGAAACATAATCTTCACTATCAAAATTTGAGTATGATGATGTATTTGTAGTATACCCTTGTTCTACATTAAATTGCGAAGTTGTTTGTTCGTCATTCGCAGGACATGCACTAACAACAGGCTGTCCAGCAGATGTATTTGCTGCTGTTGCACAAATTGCGTAATTGGTGTTTGACATGCCAGATGTGAAAGAATAAGTATAATCACCTGTACCATTATCAGTTGCTGAACTTGCGTTATTTGAATCATTAAAACTTGAACCAGACCCAGCGTAATTTATCCAAGCCTTTGCAGTTCCCTCTGCAACCGTACTCATGGCAACAGAGTTGTTACCGCTGGCATCCTTCAGGGTGTTTACTCTCAGTTCGCTTGCCATTATGCGAGGTCTCCTGTTACTAGAGTGTCTGCTTGCCCAGAATCAGCATAAGCACTACTAGCGTATGCTTCGGAAGTTACGCTGCCTGTTGCCCTCAGACAAAGACCTCCAACAAAATTGTTAGAAAAAGTAGCAACTGCGCCTGTTCCAGAAGTGGCATTTAAATACATTACTGCACAAAAATCATCATTTACCATTGAGTTAGTAAAGTTTATAGTTGTACGGCCTTGAGCAGCATCAGTTAAGCTAGACACATTAAAACTGTCTCTTGTGCTGTGTGTTCCTTCTTGCTCATAGTTTGCCCAAACCTTTACCACGCCCTGCTGTAACTGCATAGTCGCAGCACCACCCTCGCTGGTAATCGTAATGTTGCCAGCCGCTGTGTTACCTCTTAGGTCATCTACTTTAAGTATGCTTGCCATTATGCGAGGTCTCCATGCACCGTAGAAAGGCCAATGCCAGCGTCTATATAAACAGTGTGTGCGTTAGCATCTAAATAAGAGTTATTAAAGACGTAATTGCTTGTTGTAATTTGGTCTGGATTTTGTACTCTAGCGT
>VTLG01002624.1_pt1 | contig 23135 bp, 26 predicted proteins | sample 4694571 | NCBI WGS metagenome assembly VTLG01 (sample SAMN12604809, study PRJNA352737) | marine metagenome | biome: ENVO:00000447; feature: ENVO:00000209|ENVO:00000569|ENVO:01000036; material: ENVO:00002151; isolation source: viral sequences binned using virsorter ...
CGCCTTTTTTGACAACACAATTTCGCTTTTTCCATTGTTGAAATGTTGCCCAATAATTAGAATTGTAATTTTTAACTGCACGCTCAATGCCAAGTATTAACAGATTAATGCCGTTATATTGCTTACCCGTTGATAAACTTGTTGGCAGTTGACCGGTTGGTGTCGTCCAGCTTTTAACCCAGTCTGTGCCGCTTGTTTCCATTGCTTTTATGACTTTGTCGGCAATTAATTTGTGGGTTTCTTTTGTGGTGCGTGCTACCGTTTTTTTAGCCATTTTGATACTCCTATTATCAATTGTGGTTAGCATTGGGGAGCGTTGCCGCGCTCCCTGGTGCGGTTTAAACATAAACGGTGATAATTTTCATATACTTGCCCTTTACCTCAACAAGTCTTCGCATTCGTCGTCGCTGAACGGGAAAAACGCCGGGTACAGAGCATGCAATTGATTTTCGAACCCAGCGCGTACGAGTGCGTGATTTAGATCTGCGCTTTCCTCCCAAATTTCGGCAGCTTCGTAACTTGCCTTCGTGACTTCCTCAGTTGTGAAGTTTTGGGCGATGTCCTCGATAGCCTTGTCAACCTGCACTGATAGTTCGTGCTCGCCAGGACCATTTTCGTAGATCTTCTGTAAAGAAATTGCGGTAACAAGTGCCTCATAATTGAGTTTCATTGGTTGGGCTCCTAGTTTGTTATTTAACATATCACAATATGTGACACATTCTATTCAATGTCAATAGCCTGTAGGTCACCTTGGATTTTTTTTTATACGTATCGGCTGAAATAGGTTATTAATTTGGTAGAATGGCTCAAAAACGCGGCGGCGGCAAAGCACGCAAAATAACTCAAGAAGTAAAGGCAGATATTGTGGAAGGCATGGCAAGTGGCCGTACCCTCTTAGATATGTGCGAAAAGCATAAAGTTAACCGTGCTAATGTTTGGCGTGCGCGGCAAGTCGATCACGATTTCGACAACAATTTTGAGCGCGCGGCATGTAACGGGATATTGGCTTATTTGGACATTGCTAAAAAAGATCTAGCAAATGCGACAAGCCGTGATGACGTTTTGAAATATAAAGAGTTGCTGCGTCATGCTGAATGGATGGCTGAAAAACGGCTCGCAATGTTCCAGCCAACGCAACGCGCGGAAGTAACACACCAGGGTCCGATGGTCGTTGGTTGGCAAACTATAGAAGGCGAATCGATAATTTTAAACGACGACCAAGGCAACAGTCGCGCGCGATTGTTGACCGAAACGGCTGCACTAATTCCCGCAAATTAGCGTAAAACGCGAAGAAAACGCGAAGGTTTTGGCGGAAAACCGCAGAAAACCTAGCTTGACCTTCAGAATATAGACCTGGATGACCGGGGGGTCATCGACCAGGGGTACCCCCGCCGCCGCTGGCCGCGCCACACTTGGTCCCATGCTGGACCTGACTGAAAGGTGAATTTTAAATATCGCAATGCGAGGTCTGATACCTAGCGTTTTGACGGCAGAGGAATGTTCATCACTCGCCTCGACGGTCGGGTATTTGACATGGCAGGACGATAGGTTGCGTCCCGTCCTTTCCCTCCTATCGTCCTGCCTCCCCACGGCATCCACAGCGGACCCCTCATATGTACGTGTGGAGATGCGACGAGAGGGGCATCCGTGGCATTGCGACAAGGGCAATCGCGGCCACATGGCATGGTGCGATTACAGTGCTTCGATACTTTTGACGGAAGATTTTACAGGCGGGGAATTTATTTTTGAAAACGGAAAGGACGAGTATCGGCATTACCGCGATCTGCTTTACTACAGCAGCGACGAGCGTCACATGGTGCGGTCACATCACGGTAATCGAAGGGTGCTTCTGATGTTTTTGCATGGTTAATAATGTAATCATTCCGTACACTCCGCGTCCATTACAGGATATTTTTCATAACAAGGCGAAACGGTTTAATGTAGCGGTTTGCCACCGCCGTTTCGGAAAAACTGTTATGGCTATTAACCACCTGCTTCGGGACGTTCTGCTTTGCCGCCGTCCGCGTCCTCAAGGGGCATACATAGCGCCGACATATACGGCTGCTAAGAGAATCGCATGGGCCTATTTACGTGAGTATGCGGGAGTTATACCGGGAGTAAATTTTAATGAAGCAGAGCTTCGTTGTAATCTTCCTGATGATCGTCGGATATATCTTCTCGGCGGCGATTCTGTGGATGCACTTCGTGGATTGGCGTTAGATTCTGTAATTTTGGATGAATTTGCCGACATGAACAGTCGGCTTTATCCAGAGGTAATCAGACCGGCTTTAGCTGATAGATTTGGTAAATGTATGTGGATTGGCACTCCGCGTGGAGATAACCAGTTCAAGGAAATATACGATTACGCCCGTGAACAGGAGGAAGCGGAGCATAAAGATTGGTTCACGATGCTTTTCAAGGCATCGGAAACGAACATTTTGGATCAGGCTGAACTTGATGCGGCCCGTGAAACAATGGACGAGTCGCAATATCAACAGGAATTTGAGTGCAGTTGGACGGCGGCACTGGTTGGGAGTTATTTTGGACAGGCGCTTGATCTTGCGGAAACGGATGGCAGGGTCACGAATGTTCCCTATGATCCTAATTTGAAAGTTTCGGTCAGCTTCGATCTAGGCGTTGCGGATTCAACTGCTATATGGTTTTACCAAGAGTATCCAAGGACCGGTGAGATCAGGTTGATCGATTACTATGAGGCCAGTGGTGAGGGGCTTCATCATTATGCCCGTGAACTGAATAACCGTCCTTATCATTATAATAAATTTTTGTTTCCGCATGATATTATGGTGCGGGAGTTAGGTAGCGGTTCAAGCCGTTATGAGATGATGTTGGGGTTGGGCATTCGCCCAACAGTGGTTGCCAAACTCACGGTACAGGATGGCATTGAGGCTGTGCGCGGTATGCTTCCGCGTTGCTGGTTTGACCGCAAGCGGTGCGCTCAAGGGTTGAAAATGCTGCGCGCTTATCACCGGTCGTGGGATGCGCGGCGGAATGATTGGCGTGATCGTCCTAATCACGATCACAGCAGCCATGCGGCGGATGCTTTTCGCTATCTCGCGGTCGGGCTTCGGGATGCGGATGATAACGACGCTTATAAGAATATGTCCCGCTTACAGCGAATGAGCGATGGGCGTCCTGTTGTTTCGAACGATTATGCCGACAGTTTCGCTTGAAGATGCGACATATGCCGATGCGGTATTTATAGCGCGTCGAATGCGGGAATGGGACGCGAAGGAAATATTGCCGGTTATGCTGGGGTCTTCTCACCTGGAAAATCTGGCGCTTGGCGTTTCTATTGCCGAGTATAGCAAGTGTGCTTTTTGGAATGGCAAGCCCGTCAGTGTTTTTGGCGCATCGCCTTTAGCGCCTTTGTCGTATTCGGTTTTTATGTATGCAACTGACGATTGGCCGCATGTGGCGCTGTCTGTAACCCGGCATATCAAGAAGGTGATGCTGCCTTATTATGCAGCCAGGGGTGCAAACCGTGCTGAATGCAGAACGCACGGTGAATATTTGTGGGCGCATCGCTGGTTGGAATTTATGGGCGCTCACAAGGAATCTGAAATCAAGGATTATGGAGCGCAACGAAAGACTTATTTTATGTATGTCTGGTGCCGCTCTTTGTATGAAGGGAATTGATTATGTGTTTTATGGGTAGTTCTCCTAGCCCTCCCCCGCCACCACCACCGCCCCCGCCACCGATACCACCTCCCACGCGCGATGATCCCGCTATCGAAGAAGCGCGCCGTCGTGAGGTAACGCGCCGTCGTCTTGCGCGGGGCCGTTCAGCCACGCTTTTAACTGGCGGTGAGGGTGTAACCGAAGAAGCCAATATCGGATCGAAAACTTTATTGGGGTCATAATGTGTACGCCTGAAGTATATAAACAATTTGCTCAACAGAGTGGCGGGGCAAAAATGTTGCCCACGTCTATGGGCGCGCGTCTTGATAAGGCGCAACGCTCTGCCATGTCTACGTCTGGCGGCGGCACTTATCAGGGCCGCACTATCATGCAAGGCGTTCCTCGTAATACGGATGTTCAAGCCATTAAGCGCACAACCATGTTAGGGGTGTAAATGAACTTCAAAGACACCGATGCTGTTTTTAAACGCTATGAGCGTTTGAAGGCTGGCCGCGCAAATTGGGAAAGTCACTGGGAAGAAATAGCGGAGCGTGTTCTGCCGCGATCTTCCGAGTTCACAGGCAACCGCACACCGGGCGACAAGAGGACGGCGAAGTTGTACGACGCCACGAGTGCGCTGGCACTTGAACGCTTTGCTGCTGCTGTTGAAAGCCTTTTAACGCCGCGCGGTGCGAAATGGCATACGTTACGCGCCAGCGATCCCGGCTTGAACGCTGTTCCCGAAGTGGCGGAATGGTTTGACCAGGTTGAGCGGATTTTATTTCATTACCGCTATGCCCCCAAAACCAACTTTGCTTCACAAATGCACGAGGGATATTTGTCTCTTGGCGCATTCGGCACGGGCGGCATGTTCGTTGATGAGAAGTTTGACGAAGGTTTCCGCTACCGCGCTGTGCATCTCAGCGATATGTTTATTGCCGAAAACGAATATGGCATCGTTGATACTGTATTCCGTCGTATGAATTGTACGGCACGCCAGTGTGCCTTGATGTTTGATCAGGGTGCTATCAGTTCCGAGCTACGCAAGGTGGCGGAAGAAAACCCCGATCAGTCTGTTGAAATATTGCATGTTGTCGCGCCACGCATTGAGCGTGATATGTCTATGCGCGACCGTGTTAATATGACATTCGGCTCCGGTTATTATGAGAGCAAAACCCGTCACCTGATAGAAGAAGGCGGTTTTGAGGAGTTTCCTTACATTATCAGCCGTTATGTGACCGGGCCTCGTGAGACATACGGGCGTTCACCGGCCATGCTGGTATTGCCCGATATCAAGATGTTGCAGTCTATGTCCCGTGTGGTTATTCGGGCTGGTGAAAAGGTGGTGGACCCGCCACTTCTCATTGCCGATGATGGCGTTATTCTTCCCGTCAATACCAAACCCGGCAGTGCAACTTTTGCGCGTCTTGATGGTCGGTCACAAGCTCCGATTCAGCCGTTAGCGACAGGCGGTCGCCCTGATATCGGTGAGGAGATGATGGAGCGCCGCCGCCGCACAATCAACGATGCGTTCCTCGTCACGTTATTCCAGATACTTGTAGACAGTCCACAGATGACGGCTACGGAAGTGCTCCAACGCGCCCAGGAAAAGGGGGCTTTGCTAGCGCCCACGGTGGGTCGCCAGCAGTCAGAAACGCTTGGCCCTCTGATAGAACGCGAAATAGGCGTGTTGTTCCGTCAGGGGGTGTTGCCCCCGCCACCTGAAATTCTTGAGGAAGAAGATTACGAGGTTGAATATGTTTCGCCGCTATCGCGCGCAATGAAATCGGAAGAAGGCGTTGGTATTCTGCGGACCCTTGAGATGGTACAGCCGATTGCAGCCGTTGATCCGTCAGTCATGGATAATTTCAACTTTGATGAGATTACCCGCGTTCTTGCCGATGTAAATGGCGTACCCCAGCGCATCCTGAACACTGAAGATGTTATTGAGGAAACGCGCGGTGCGCGTGCGCAACAGGCACAGATGCAGCAAGCATTAGCTGCTGCGCCCCAAGCAGCCGATGCGGCATTGAAGATCAGTCAGATTAGTCAGTCGGCTCAACAGTGACGACACAGAAAGAATTGGTCGAGGCTTACCGGCATGTGTTTATGAATGTGCCTGAAGGTCAGATTGTTTTACGCGACATGATGAAAAGCAGTGGTTTGTTTCAGATCACTGGCGTCAGGTCGCAAGACGAGATCCAGCACCTTGAAGGGACGCGCGATATGGTCAGGCGCATTATTTCCCTGATTGGTATGGATGATAAACAGGTGATGCAACTTGGAATAGGAGTTATTGAAGATGAGTGACGAAGACGGGTCCGTTTTAACGGGCAACCCCGAAGCAGAGGACACATCGGAATCTCAACCCGCCGCAACTGAATTGACGACGCCGGAATGGGTATCTGAGGAATATAAGGAAGTAGTTGAAACGAAAGGATGGAAGACTGCTGATGATGCGATAAAGAGTTATGTCAATCTTGAAAAACAGGTTGGCGGTGACAAGGTTCTGCTTCCAAAGGAAGGGGAAGACTTGTCCGAATGGGAAGGCTGGAAGCAGCTTGGTACGCCCGAAACTTCAGAAGGCTATGAGTTCAAAGTGCCGGATGGTATGCAAGATTATTCGCCAGAAATGTTGGAATGGTTTGCGAAAGAGGCACATGCAGCTAACCTCCCTGTTTCTATTGCACAAAGGCTGCATGATGGATGGGTGCAAAAAGCCACGGAAACGCAAGCTGATCACGAACTGCAACAGGAAAGGCAGCGTGAAGATTGGAATGCTGAGTTAAAGAAGGAATACGGTACGGCGTATGATGATCGTGTTGGTCTGGCGCGTCGCGCTGTGCGATCTTTTGGCAGTGATGAACTGAAAAAAGTTTTGGAGCAAACAGGGCTTGGCGATCATCCTGAACTGATCAAGGCGTTTTCTCGCATTGGTTCGGAATTATCGTCCGGTCAGCAGTTCAAGGACGCTGAACAGTCTGGACAGTTTGGCGTTACACCGGATATGGCGAAGGAGCAGATAGCGAAGATCAGGTCAAACCCTGCGCTATATGATACGTCACATTCTGAGCATAAAGTTTTAAATGAGAAATTAACCCAGCTTACGGAGGTCGCTTACGGAAATGAAGTTCTGTTTACGACCGGAGCCGGGAACTAATTATCCGATAACCCCTTGGGGCCGGTAATGACGCTGGGAAAGACCAGCGGGTAACGCACGTTAGCGTAGGAACGAGTCTGTTAACGCAGATAACTCGCCGCACATACATCCTTAAACTCAACCAACGGAGTATTTGCCTATGTCTGTGCAAATCACTACGGCGATGGTCGAGCAGTACAAGGGTAATGTTGAGCATCTCGTTCAGCAAAAAGGTTCGCGTTTGCGTCCCGCAGTCGGTATTGAGACTGTCACGGGCAAAAATGCGTTCTTTGAGCAAATCGGGAGCACAGCGGCACAACTTCGTACCAGCCGTCACGCCGATACGCCGCGTATGGATACACCCCATGCTAGGCGTCGGGTCAGTCTTGAAGATTATGATTGGGCCGATCTTATTGATAATGAGGACCAGGTACGCCTCCTTATCGCACCTCAAGGTCCGTATGCGACCGCTGCTTCAATGGCCCTTGGTAGGGCTATCGATTCCGCGATTGTATCTGCGGCTGATGGAACTGCTTACACGGGCGTAAGCGGTGGGACAAGTACATCATATGACTCGTCCAACACCGTCGATGTTCAAGTAGGCGTTTCCCCTGCTGCTGACACCGGACTTAATGTCGGAAAGCTACGGGCAGCTAAACAGATATTAGATGCCAATGAAGCAGACGACGAGGATCGTTTTTGTATCATTAATGCCAAACAGCTTCAAAATCTCTTAGGTGAAACTGAAGTCACCAGCAGCGATTATGCAACTGTAAAAGCTCTCGTTTCTGGTGACGTCGATTCCTTTTTGGGATTCTCGTTTATCCGTACAGAGCTAATTGGTGTTGATAGCAACTCCGATCATAAAGTTTTGTTCTGGCAGAAAGCTGGAATGAAGCTCGCCATTGGGGCGGAACCAACCATCAAAATATCTGAGCGTGCGGATAAAAACCATGCGACTCAGGTTTTTGCTTCCATGACTATCGGGTCTACCCGTATGCAGGAAGAATTGGTTGGCTACATCGAATGTGATCCAACTTAGGAGGGCCGGGAAATGGGTACTAAGAACACCGATCTGGTCGCAAATTTTGAGGCCACTCCTCCGACGTTGAATGACGCTGCTGAACTGCATGGCCGTGTGCGTATTGCACAAGGCACTGTGGCTCTTGCGGCAGGGGACAGTGATGACGACGATGTCGTTATGTTGGCTCCCATCCCGTCAAACGCAACAGTCCCGCACCTTTACATCGGGTCTGACACGTTTGGTGGATCTTGCACGTTCAATGTCGGCATCTACACCACGGCTGGCGTAGTCAAAGACGAAGACGTTTTTGCCACGGCAGTTGCCGATGCTGCTGCACTTGCTGATGTTCGCCATGAAGTGGCTGACATTAACACTTGCGGTCAGAAAATGTACGAACTGGCTGGTGATAGCACCGATCCAGGCGGTTTCTACTATGTTGCAGCCACTATGGCGGCGGCTGGTGGAACCGGTGGTGATATGAGTTTTATCATCCACTATGTCGTTGACTAATCGGATTGGGGGACTTCGGTCCCCCTTTCCTTTTAAGGAACCGAAATGGCTTCTACGTTTGTAAGTATTTCAAATCGTGCTTTGACGTTTCTAGGCGCGCAGCCAATTACGTCTTTATCTGACGACACCAAGGAAGCGCGCGCCTGTAATCGTATGTATGAACAATCCCGCGATCAGGTTTTGCGCGGTCATCCCTTTAATTTTGCAACTAAACGTGTTGCCCTTGCCGCTGATACGACAGCGCCGGTCTGGTATTTTACAAATGCGTTCACCTGGCCGTCAGATTGTTTGCGGATTCTTGAGGTCGATACCACTGAGGAGTGGGTTATCGAAGGAAAGAAAATTGTAAGCGATGCGGCTGCACCTCTTAACATCGTTTACACAAGTCAAGTTACCGATACTACGGAATTTGATACTCTCTTTGTCGAAGCATATGCGCTGCGGCTGGCGTCTGATATTGCGTATGAAATTACCGCTTCGCAAACTGTTCTTTCTAACATGGAGGAACTGTATGCGCGAAAACTGGCGGAAGCGCGCTTGATCGATGCGCAGGAAGCGCAACCGGCTAAAGAGAATTCCTGGCTGGAGTCGCGCGTTTAAATGTCCCGTGTCACTGCTATTCAGACCAACTTCACGGCTGGTCGCCTGACGCCTCGCCTGTTTGGAAGGGTTGATCTTTCCAAATATGGCAATGGGGCTGCGGATTTAACGAATGTCATTGTTATGCCGCATGGCGGTGTGACGCGGCGTCCCGGCACTAAATTTATCAATGAAACAAAAAGCAGTAGCGCGAAATCGCGGTTGTTGCCGTTTAATTTCAATACTGAACAGGCTTATTGTATCGAAGCCGGGAATCTTTATTTTCGCTTTTTCAAGGATCAGGGAACGATTCTGGAAGCGAACAAGAATATCACCGCAATTACAAAGGCAAATCCCGGTGTTGTAACGAGTAGCAGTCACGGGTTTTCTAACGGTGATTGGGTTTATATTTCGTCCGTAGCCGGGATGACGGAGGTTAATGGCAAATACTATAAAGCTGCCGGGGTAACGACTAACACATTCAACCTCACGGATGTTGACGGTAACAACGTCAATACCGGGGGCTACAGCACCTATTCCAGCGGTGGCACGGCTGCGCGGGTATATGAACTCACGACGACATATTTAACGGCTGATCTTTTTGCAATACAGTATGCGCAGACAGCGGATGTGATGTATCTGGTACATCCTAGCTATCCGCCACGCAAGTTAAGCAGAACCGGTCATACATCATGGACGATTACCGATGTAGCGTTTACTGATGGGCCTTATCTTGACGAGAACGTCACGACGACAACGCTGACGCCTTCTCATACAACGGGTAGTTCCCGCACAATTACCGCAAGCGCCGTCACCGGAATAAATGACGGGTCTGGCTTTGCTTCCACTGATGTTGGGCGATTGATTTCCATAGGTCATCAGGCGACAGCATGGGCGGCGTCTACGTCATATTCAGTAGGGGATATCAGGCGCAACAGTGGCAACACTTACGAGGCTATCAAGGCTGGTACGTCAGCAGGGTCAGGTGGCCCCAGCGGTGAAGGCGGGGAAATTGTCGATAACACTGTAACCTGGAAGTTTCTGCGTGATGGCGGTGTGCAGTGGGGATATTGCACGGTCACGGCATTTACTGACACAACTCATGTTACCGTAACTGTCAATGAGGCATTTGGTGGTACTTCAGCAGAAGCCAAATGGCGACTTGGTGCATTTTCCGGCACCACTGGTTATCCGTCAGCGGTAGCGTTTTTCGAACAGCGGTTATTCTTTGCCGGTACTACTTCCCAGCCTCAAACGCTGTTTGGCAGTCGTTCCGGTGAGTTTGAAAACTTTTCACCCAGTGCCCTGGATGACGGTGCAATAGTCAATACAATTGCTACCGAAGAAGTCAATTCGATCAGGTGGCTTAGTGCCGGTTCGGTTATGGCGGTGGGAACCGCTGGTGGGGAGTTCACACTTTCATCGTCAACGCAGGAAGAAGCGGTAACGCCAACGAATATTCGCGTCGTGCGGCAAGGAACGCGCGGTGTTCACACGACGCGCCCGATCAGGATTGATAAGCGCGTCTTATATATCCAATATCACCAACGAAAATTGCGGGAATTTGAGTTCGATTTTGCCACTGACAGGTTTCTAAGTCCCGACTTGACAATTCTTGCCGAGGACATTCCCGGTACCGGTTTTGTTGAAATGGCGTATCAGCAGGAACCGGATAGCGTTATTTGGGCTGTTCGTAATGACGGTAAACTTGCTGGGCTTACGTATCTAAATGATCAGGATGTTGTTGCGTGGCATGAGCATGTCATTGGCGGCAGTATTTCCACTAATTTTAATTCAGCTTCAAGCGTTGGCAGTAACCAGATTACGATAAGCGGACACGGGTATTCGACCGGTGATGTGGTGGTTTACGATGCCAATGGTCTTGAAGTCGTTGGCGGTTTAACGGATGGCACGACGTATTATGTTTATGTCGTGGACAGCAACACAATCAAACTTGCTGCAAGTCAGGCGCAAGCAGAAATCGCCGCCACGATAACTTTGGCGGATGCGTCAAGTGCGGGAACACAATATTTAAAGCAGGATGCAAAAGTTGATACGGTCATTACAATCCCGGCGACAAATGCCGATGAAGTCTGGATGATCGTTGAGCGGACAATAAACGGTTCTACTAGGCGATTTGTCGAGGCTTTAACAAGTAAGTTCAATACCTTTACCGGCAGCACTAAGGTTGGGTGTGTGTTTGCTGATTCGTCCCTTACTTTTGACGGCACAGCAACAGCATCGCTAACCGGTCTTAATCATCTTGAAGGACAAAAGGTCAGCATTCTTGGCGATGGTTCTGTTTATTCCGATCAGGCTGTTGCCTCTGGCGCTGTAAGCTCTCTATCGCCAACGGTGATACGCGCGACCGTTGGGTTGCCGTATATATCGACTGTGAAGACTTTGCGTCCCGAAGAAGGCGGCGACGATGGTACGGCACAGGGTAGAACAAAACGTGTGTTTGAGGCGACATTCCGGTTTCTTGATACGTTGGGTGCTGAATATGGCAGCAATGTCGGCACATTTAACGAGGTGCAGTTTCGTACTGGAAGTACGCCAATGGATATATCGCCGCCATTGTTCAGCGGTGATAAGACTGTGAATTTTCATGGTTCATGGGAAACAGAAGGTCAGGTCACGGTTCGGCAGACGCAACCGTTGCCGTTCGAACTAACCTCTGTTGTCACAAAAATTATTACACATTCGGGGTAAATTATGTGTCCATTATTTACAATTGGTACTGGCGCTGCGGCATTCACAGTCGGAGTTATTGACGTTCTGGGTCTTGCATTTTCTGTCGCATCTGGGGTGGGGCAGATGCAGGCAGGCAAGGCGCAACAAAAGCAAGACAAACATAACGCACATGTGGCGGAATACAATGCGAAGGTCGCTGAAAATGATGCCCTTGCGGCTCAATACGCTGCACAGGCGGATGCTGACACAGTTGATCGAAGACGACGGATAGCGATATCGAAAGAAGCTGCGTCACGCGCTAAAAGCGGATTTATTCTTGACGAAGGCACAACCCTGGAAACTTTGGGCAATGCCGCTGCGGAATTTGAGCTTGAACGGGCAAGCCGTTTGCATCAAGGCGAAGTTGAAAAACGTGCAGCTTTGATTAAAGCACAACAGCAGCGGCATCAAGCGGCTGGGTCATTGATGGAAGGCCGTGCAGCTAGGACAGCGGGACAAGTAGCTGGCGGCGTAACAATTCTTGGCGGTAGCGTTAAAACATACAAGGGTCTTAAAAGAGGCGCATAATAAAGTGGCAAGAATCCCGACATATACAGCACAAACGCAAGCGGTCAGAAGGACCGGTGTATCAACCTTGCAGCCAGTAAAAATGACGGACTATATGAGCCGTGCAACTGCTCTTGTGGGAAAAGAACTATCTGGGATTGTTGACAGTTTTATGGAGGCGGCTGATTCTGATTCAGCGCATCAGGCTCGCTTAAACGCCACATTAAAACTCAATGATTTACAGCTAGAAATGCGGGAGCACGATCCGCTTACAGCGGTGTCGGAATTTGGAAGAAGATCAAGGGAAATTATTGATAACGGGGCAAAAGGATTATCTCGTAACGCTTTGGAAAATTACAATTCTGCTATGTTCCCGGTGCTGGCCCGTTCTCAGATCAACGTGAAAAAAGATGTTGTGAATCGGGGGCGGTTAAAATTAGAAGCTAATTTAGTTAAAAACCTTGACGGTTGGGCCAAGGCAGTGCGGCCAGAGGATGACGACAAAGACCGCGAAATTCGGCAATTTAATGCGAAAGAGGCAATACAAGACGCGGTTGATAAACGTGTAATAAAAGCGGATGCAGGGGAAAGGCTGTTCATCAAGTTCAAGGAGGAAGCTGACAAGGCTCGTGCGGTTAACGATCTTGATAAAGACCCGGTAGAATTTTTAAGGAAACTGACGGATGCAAAAGACAAAAATTATCTTAGAAATCTGGAAGCCGATGATCGCGGAAAGTATATTACAAAAGCAAAACAGGCGATAAAACGCCAAGAAAGGGCAGCAGTTACATTAAACAATGCAGCAGACCGGAAGAACCTTAAATATCTCAATTCAGTGATAGGTGCTGTTTCCAGCGGACAGAATGTTACAGAACAAAATATGGATTTACTCCGTAATCGAGAGAAAATGCGTTTATTGTTTAGTGATAAAGCCGTTGCGGAAAGCGTTATTGCTCGTGCGACTGATGCAGTTGATTTTATAGATCGTACCAGTGGTATGGAAGACCTCAGTCTTAAAGATTTAAGAAAGTTGCGGGATAAATTTGTTTCAGAGGGCAGGGATGCAGAAGACTTAAATGTTGCACAAGCCAATAGGTTACAGGCTGTCGCAGTTCAACGGCGTTATGAACAAATCATAAAATACAGGCAAGATGATCCTGCGGGTGCAGCAATGCAGGGCAATGATACGGTACGTGAGGCTTATTCCCAATGGGCGGAAACGATTAACAATAGTGACCCGGTGGGCGATGCCAATGCTTATAACAACTACGCTAATGCAAGAGCGACGGAATATGACCGATTGCAAATCCCGGTTGAGGACCGGCGTTTGTTACCGAAAAATATGGCGAAACAGACAGTAGAGTATTTTAAAACTTTAAACCCATCTCAAGCAGCACAACGTCTGTTGGAAATGCGTGTTGCTATGGGCGAAGATTGGCCGAAAGCGTTTGAAGAATTACAGAAAGAGGGGATGGATAAACGGGCAAAAATGTTGATGGCGGTAGATAACCCCGCAACACGCGAAGACCTTGTTTCTGCGATTAATAATTCAACAACAGAGCAATGGAAAAAAGCTATAGATTCCCGTGTGACGGGCGAAGTTGATAAGAAAATTGTCACTGTAATGGCGGATATCACGAAGGCCGCTGGAGTAACCGGGTTCCCATTAATAAATTCTATTCGTGATGCAGTTCAAATGTTGGCGCTTCAAAAAATTGTGACGGGAAATGATAACGCAATTAGCGCGGTAAAAAATGCCTATAAAGAAATCGTTGAAGAAAATTATTTTGTGATAAACGCGGGAAATATGCGGGGGATTATTAGCGACAAAAATGTGAAATTTAACGGTGGAAAAACCAATTTTGTTTTATCCCATTGGCTTAATACCAATAAGGATATTCAATTTAGTCCAGAACAATTTGGTATAAAACCAGCAATCAAGCCTTCTGATGCACAGGGTATTATCAGAAAAGCCTTGGAGAATGATGGAATGTGGCACATTTCCAGTGATGGGCAGACGGCAACCTTGCACATGGATCGACGCAAGGTTTTTACGTCTGATGGTAAGGAAGTCATCTTAAACATTGCGCCAATCGGTGAAGTTTACAACGAGTACAAGCAAAAAATCGAACAGCAAAAGGCAACGGGTGTTCCAAGTTCAGCGATACGGGCTAAAAGAACTCTGGACAAGCTCAAATACTAGCGATGGCTCAACAATTTCCATCACCGTTGTTAGGCGGATTTAACTTAATCACTCCGCGCGCCAGCACCTATGACGCATTTATTGCAGCAGGGCAGGACGCGGCGACGACGAATCCGTTAGCGTCAATTCTTGAATGGCGAAATCTGGAGGCGGATAGAGATACAGAATCGCTTTTAGAAATTGATGAACAAGAACGCATTATCGATGAAGCTGATCTAGGTGGTTTCATTGAGCCAAGGGAAGGTGAAACAGAAGAAAGTTTATTAAGAATTATCGACTTGAAGCGCGAGGAATTAGCGCGGCAAACGATAATCGCCAACGCTGAACAGGGCGTAATGACAACAGCCGCGACGTTAGGCGCAGGGCTGTTTGTATCTCTGCTTGACCCCTTGAATGTTGCCACCGCATTCGTTCCAGCGGTGGCACCAGCCCGATACGCGGCAATGCTAAGTCAGCGTGCAAGCCGATTGGGAAGATTTGCGGTGCGCTCCCGCGTTGGCGCTTTGGAAGGTGCTGTTGGTGCTGCGCTGGTTGAACCGGCTGTTCTTGCCACGGCCTTGGATCGTCAAGCTGATTATGATCTTTATGACAGTTTCGCTAATCTGGCCTTTGGTGCCGCGTTGGGCGGTGGGTTGCATGGCGTTGGCGGTTATTTCAAGGACGTGCTTAAACCGTCTATTACCGCGCAGCATGTTATTCAAGCAATTGACCATGCTTCACCTGAAGCGCGCAGCGCAGCGTTCCGAGCATCAATTGGACAGGTAGCAGCGGGGCGTCAGGTTCAAGGCGTTGATTATCTTTTACGTACTGATCTTGAAAACAGCACGGCAGTCGGTCGGTTTTTGTCGGATGAAGGGCTAGACATACAAGAAGCCGTTGCCACTGCAACGCGCGCTTTGGCAGAGCCGCCCACAGCGCCAGTTGTGCCGATAACGGTAGCAAAGCGGTTTGGTCCGCGTAGTGCTGTTCGTTCAGATGTAGAACAGTTTAACAAAACTGGATTCGAAGTCGTTACGCGAAAAGCGGATGACGGTAGTTTTGAAGTTGATCTAGTTCTGCCCACTGAGATGTTTGTTCGTAATCCAGATGGCAGTTATTTGACATTTCGTGATCGCAAAAGAGCAAGCAAGGCACGTACACGATTAAAAAAAGAAGGGATCATTGAGCGGGGTACAGCCGTTAAAATTGGTGATGAATGGTTTGTTGCCGAAACAACAGATAAAACAATTATAGATGCGATTAACAAAAACACTGTGAATTTACCCCTGGAACTGCCACGGGTGGATATTTCACAACAGTCAGATGGCACATTCCAAAGAATCCCTGATGTCAGTTATGGCGCTGACGCGGTACGGCGAGCGCACGCCCCTGAAAACGTCGTCTTTCACGATCAGGAAACTGTCATTTTAAATCGGATTAGAGAAAATGTTGAGCCGGAAACTGTTGATCCTCAACGACAGATTGATGAGGACATGGCAGAAATTAATCGTTTGAAAGATGAAATTGGTGATGATCCATTGTTTGCGGAAGCGGAGCGAATGTCTGAAGCTGACGTGAATAACGCCGATGCGGTTATTGCCGAAACACGCAAGACTGCTGATGGCATAAGACAAGCAGCCGCCTGTGTGCTAGGGGGCATCGTCTAATGGCATTTGATGAATGCGTTGCCAGAGTAAGGGCCGCAGCGCCTAATTTGACGGATGATCAGGCGAAGGTTTTAATCGATGAGATCGATGACATTCTGCAAAAATTACAAGCAGATAAAAATGTGGCCGATATCGATGCGGAATTAAACCGAGCGATTGAAGCAAGGATTGCAGACGAGGAACGCGCAGCTATTAACGAAAAGCGGATGCGTGTGATGAACTTTCGCACTCGCTTGAAATTCATTCAGAGATTACAGGGAATACCAGATGAGGACATTCCCCGTTACCTTGAGAGCATTCTTGCGGGTGAATATGGGCAAAGTATCTATAAATCGTCAGTGGAGAAAACGGCGCGCGCGATTGAGCGTAGCGCGTATGTGCACTTCTATCGGTTAGTCGAGGAAAAGGGGGTGTCTCGTGCAGACGCTATAAGTTTTACCCGTAAATCCAATAACGGTGAATTGCTCATGCGGGAAAGCTATGAACCAGGAAGCACGGGGAACGATACCGCGCGTATCATCGCGGAAGCAATGGAGGAAACAAACGAGTTACTGCGACGATCTGCCAATAAATACGGAGCAGATATTGCACGGCTACCTGGGTATTTAGTTAAACAATCCCATGACACGCTTCGCGTTCACCGGGCCACGGCTGAAACGTGGATCAATGACATTCTTCCTTTACTGGATCACGACCGGACGTTCGGTCGTCCCATGACTGATGGCGAAAAGATAAAATTTTTGGAAGGGTCGTGGAAAACTATCATTGGCGGCAAGCGACATGATTTTGTAAAGGACTTGTCATCAGACCCAGAATTTAAGGGGCCGGGGAATCTTGCCAAGAAATTAAGCCATCATCGGAATTTGCATTTTAAGGACGGTAAAAGTGCATGGCAGTACATGACCGATTATGGTCGGCCAGATGTCGGCACTTCGTTTTTTGGCGGCATAGATTTAATGTCCCGCAGTATCGGCGCTATGCAGCACCTTGGTCCCAATCCAAGATTTATGATGGATGAGGTTATTCGGAGAGCCGAAAACAAATTGCGGGATGCAAAAAAGTTAGGCGTTTCGGGGCGGAAAAAGGATTACATTAATCGTCTATACGATGAAGTGACCGGTGCTGGTTCTATTTTGCCTGGGTTCGATGATAAAGCAGGATTTTATTTAGCGCGCGCAACCAATTGGGCAAAAAATATATCCAGCAGCGCGCTTCTCGGCGGCACTTCGCTTACTTCGCTGGCTGATCTCGGTACATCGGCTGCACGGCTTGTTGAAATTGGCGTGCCGTTTTTAGAGGCTCATGCGTCAGTTGTTGCTGGGCTTTTCGAAGGTAGACGCACGGCAGGCAAACGGGAAATTGCCGATGCTGCGGCGATTGGCATCGATAGCCTTACCAGTGGCGTACAAGCACGCTGGCTTGGCAACGACGGCATCGATGGTCAGGGAGCAAACCTGATTGGCGGCGTCATGCGCATCACTGGAATGAATTGGCTCAACGATACGATGAAGACAAGTGTGACGCTTGCTTTGTCAAGCTACATTGCGCGTCAGGTAGGCAAATCATTTGACGCTCTTGATGGCTCATTGGCGAGAGAAATGTCAGCCTACGGCATCACCGCTGATGATTTTGCACAATTAAGCGGTGCTGTCAGACAGGTCGAAGACAAATCCTTTATCGATGTGAATCTCGTAACCGATGATGCGTTGACGTTGAAATTAAGGGAGTTTTTTGGCGGGTTTGCGGATAGTGCTGTACTGACTCCTGGCGCACGGGCAAACGTAATGATACGCGGTGGCAAACGCGGTGAGGTGATGACTGAATTGCGAATGCTGTTCTTCCACCTCAAATCTTTCAGCATTGCCTACGGGCAAGACATATTGTCGCGCGTTTACACAAGGGGTGAAGGCGTCCGCATCGGTTATGCACTGAATCTTGTTTTGGGTATGACTGCCTATGGCTATCTGTCAAATGTTCTAAAGGACTATGCAAAAGGGAGGGAGCCACGGGAGCCGTCGATGGCCGCATGGTTTGACGCAATTATGACTTCGGGCGGTCTTGGTTTTTACGGAGATTTGATGATTGGTGCTGTTGGCGCTCAAGAGCAGGGCAGGGAAGTGGGTTTTCTGGAAGCAGTCGGGGGGCCGGTTCTGGGTACTGGTTTACGATCCTTAAAAATCATAGGTGAAATCATTGGCGGTGATTTTGACGCCGCCACATATAAGGGCATTCGGACTGTGAAAAGTATGTTGCCGGGGGCTAACATTTTTTATACGAGATTAGCACTCGACTACATGCTGTGGTGGCAGATGTCCGAATATTTAAATCCCGGTTGGGCGCAAAATTTTGAGCGCAGAGTATACGACGAAACCGGTCAGGAGTTTTTCGATTTAGTTTCACCTACCCAGGCAGTTAATTAATCTAAGGAATTTGATATGGCTGTTAGCAGCACGACAAACTCGGTGAGCTACACCGGGAACGGGTCCACTACGTCATTTGCCGTAAGTTTTCCATTCCAGGGAACCGGTGCAGCGGCGGAACTTGAAGTGATTGAGCGCGTAATTGCAACCGGCGCGGAAACGACAAAAAGTTACACAACGCACTATACCGTTAGCGGTGGTAGCGGAAGCACTGGCACGGTTATAGCGGCTAGCGCACCCGCTGATACAGTGCAGTGGCACATCCGCAGGACGACGACAAGAACACAAACCGTCGATTACACCGCCAATGATCCTTTCCCGGCAGATACTCACGAACTGGCCCTTGACCGGTTGGCAATGGGATTACAGGAAGTTCAGGGTGAACTTGACCGGTCTTTCAAAGTTTCACGTACAACGTCGATTACCACACCGGAGTTTACTGATGACGCATCGACCCGTGCCAGCAAACTTTTAGGATTTGCCAGCGATGGTAACTCCATTGAAGCGGTTACAGGTCGCGTAAACAGCGTCAGCGTCAGCAATGTTGCAACGAGCAGCGGCTCGCCCGGCACTGCAACCGTCAGCTTTACCGCAGCTAGCGGTGCGCTGGCACTCGGTGTTCCCATCGGGCAAACAGGCCACTCTGGCATTTCAATGCAGTATTCGACAACAACCGCAGACGCCGATCCTGGCGCTGGGTTCATACGGCTAAACAATGCGTCTCTCAATTCTGCCACAATCATGTATGTGGACGACTCGGACGGCACAACGGACATCAGTGCATGGGTGCAATCGTGGGATAATTCCACCAGCGGTTCCAAGGGTTTTATTACTATCGCTGGCAACCCCAACACGTCGTCGCCATTGGTCATTTTCAAGGTTAATGGCACGGTTACGGATGCAAGCGGGTACACCAAAGTGCCGGTGGCTTATGTGGCCGGGTCTACAAGCATTACCAACAGTGCTGAAATCAGCGTGCAGTTTTCACCGGCTGGCGATGGCGATGTCGCGGGGCTTGATTACACCTTTAGCACGACCACGACCGACAGCGACCCTGGCACAGGTGTCTTGCGGCTTAATCACGGCACAATTGGAAGTGCGACAGCAATCTACATCGATGACTCGGATGCCAATAGCGCAGACGTTTCGGCGTATTTGCTGACGTGGGACGACAGCACGAACACCGCTGATCGCGGCCAAATCTACATCACAAAGAAAAGCGCACCGGCCAATTACGCGATTTACAGAGTTTCCGGTGCGAGCACGGATGCTTCGGGATATGTGAAGCTGGCCGTCACCCACGTTGATAGCAACGGGTCATTCGCCAACACCGATCCCATTGCTGTCGAGTTTAACCGGACGGGCAATGCCGGTTCTGATGGTTCAGATGGCTCTGATGGCTCTGATGGTGAAGTAAGTGAAGCAACATGCGTCGCGCTTGCGATTGCTCTTGGATAAGGAAAGATCATGGCGAATACATTTAAAGTGGCTACTCGTGCATCAGTTAATCATTCCGGTGCAGACACAATATATACAGTACCCGGTTCAACAACCACAGTAATCCTGGGGATGACGATTTGTAATCGTCACTCAGCAGCAACAGACATCGACGTTATTCTTGTTTCCGATACGGCTGGTTCCAATCCTAATACAAACGCCAACGTTTATCTGATGAAAGATGTTGAAATCCCAGCCGCATCGACGTTGGAAGTTTTCGGGGGGCAAAAAATTGTGCTCCAGACAACGGACTCAATAACCGCTCAAGCTGCTGCGAACGATTATATCGACATTTCTTTGAGTTTTATGGAGATTACCTAATGCCGTATTTAGGGACCGCGCCTGCAAGCGCTCTACTCGAAACGGGTGATATTGCCGATGACGCTATCACCCTCGCTAAAATGGCGTCGGGCAGTGCAAATAATATCATAAAATATGATGGAAGCGGCAACCCTTCTTCTGCAAGTGGCGGAAAAGTTTTGCAGGTTGTCGAAGGAACGTTGACTTCCACATTCACAACCACATCAACATCATATGTGGGATCGGGGCTTGACGTTGCTATTACCCCCGCTAGCTCGTCAAATAAAGTCTTAATCATAGCATCAGCATTTATACGCCAAGACGGAGATGGTTCAGGAACAGCGACCACTATCGATGCTGAGTTGAGAAAAGGCGGATCAACAGTATCTGCCACAGTGCGTCAAGATGGTTTCGACAATAACGCATCCGTATCAGATGATAAAACATGGGGGTCTTTGGCTATTAATCACTTGAGCAGTCCCTCTACAACAAGCGCTACGACTTATGAGATCTACGTTAAGGGTGCATCAGCATCGGCCAAAATAGATCATGGTTCAATAATCGCGATGGAGATTTCAGCATGATAATCACGGAGTCGATACAATGCCTTTTTTAGGAAAGACGCCTTTCGTTCCAAAGGATAATTCTGTGAGCACGAGTATGCTCATCAATGACGCTGTCACCGCCGCCAAGGTGGCATACGGTGCAGGTGGTAAACACATCCAAACGGTGCAAGGCACCTATGCCGGAAGTGTTCAAACAACAACGTCTGATTCTTGGTCTGACACAGGACTGACTGTCAACATCACGCCAACTGCCACAACAAGCAAATTCCTTGTGCATGTCGGAGCACAGATCGGCGGTCAAAGAGATGACGGTAGCACTTATTCAGGTGATTATAGAATTATAGAAGATGGTGTAACTAACAATTATTTTCCGACCACCGCTGCCGGGTTTGGCTACATGCACACAAACGATACCTCAAATAGCTATACGCACTACATCAATGGTTTTTTAAATGGTATGTGGCTGCACGATCCCACACTGAGCGACTTGTCGGCACTCACATACACCTGCCAAATGTCTGGCCACAGCACATTCACGGCTAAATTTAACTACGCTGGCACAGACTCAACCGCAGTTATAACCGTAACGGAGCTTGCAGGATGACAATCGAAAATTTTGAGATCTTAAATGCTTTGCGCCCTGGCGAAAAGTGGACCTGGCGCGGCGATGACTATTCGGGGCTTGAGTGGTTAGACAGCACGTCAAAACCAACTTCAAAGCAGATTAGCGATAAGCGAACAGAGTTAGAAAACGCAGAGCCAATGCGCGTTCTTCGAATGCAGCGAAACGCTAAACTTGCAGAATCAGATTGGACAAATCTGCCTGACTCGCCGTTGGCGTCAGACAAGAAATCCGAGTGGGCGTCTTATCGCCAGTCCCTTAGAACCTTACCATCTACCGCCGAGCCGCGCCTCGACGGCAGCGGTAACTTAACCAACGTAACCTGGCCCACGCAACCATCATAGGAGATCAATATGACGTGGATAATTGACAGAATGAAAGAGCCAAGCAGCTATGCTGCTATTGGCGGTGCTGTGGTTGGCATTGGGGTGCTAATCGATATGCCAATTTTAATCATCGGCGGAATTGTCGGTGGAGCCATTGGATTCCTGCTAAAGGAAAAAGGCGTGATCTAATGCGCCCGTTCGCCATTGTTGCCCTTGCCGCTTTAAGCGGCTTTTTTTGTGCCACGGCGCAGGGGCAACAATTTTTTTGCACTGCTACTGATCCATCAGAAGAATTGCTGCGCGATCACGGCGAGCAGTTGACGGCTCAAGCAATAACAAATCACGGTCATTTGATGTCGATATACGTTTCGGAAAGCGGTTCATTTTCAATCGTTCTCGTGCCGCCGGATAAGCCACTATTCTGCGCGGGCGGCAGTGGCGAAAAATTTCATTTTGTGGGCAGAACGAAAAAAAAATCTGGGGGTGCTGATTAAATGCCGCGAAAGTCGCCTACTCAGTTGGCCCTGGAAGCGCTCCAACAAATTGCCCGACACGAAAAAGAGTGTGGCGAACGATATGGAGAAGTTCAGGCTGAGTTGCGGGGGTTAATAGAAAAGATTGGCAATCTACAACAACAAGTTTCTGCACATTCGAAGAGGTGGGAGAAAATAGCTTTTCTTATAATCGGCACCATCGTAGCGGCGGCGTTAAGTTTCTGGGTCACGAACGCCAACGCCACCGATACAGTAACGTCAGCGACAGTCAGTAGCTCCACTGTCATAGACAAGACACCGCCTACAGCATCATCTCCATCCATTGTCGTGAATAATTCAGACATCTGCCAAACGGGCAATAGTGCCGCACTGCAAACGGGGGTTTTTGGGGTGTCCGGGGGATCGACTGTTCGGGATGAAAATTGTGAGCGCATTAAGCTAGCTCGCTCTGTATATGGCATGGGATTAAAAGTTGCAGGGATTTCAATTCTTTGCCAGGACCATAGAGTTTGGAATGCCCTTTGGATGGCTGGTACTCCTTGTCCCTACATGGGCAAAATTGGTGATGCGGCAAAAGCGGAATGGCAAAAAAATATCGATAAGGCACCAGCAGGCGCAATGATCCGTGTGGCGTCGGTTAGTCGTGCACCTCGTATTGATGAGGAGTACCCACACTGATGCGTTGGTTACTTTTATTTTTGCTTATGTCGGGCATAGTTAATGCAGAGCCTATGGTGACAACAAATGTTGTGCCAAATATGGCTGGTTTTACGACAAGTGGGTCTACAACTTCTAGCTCGACACGAGGATGTACTGCTGGAGAATACTGTACTGGCAATGCGACGGCAGGCGGCGGGACATACACGAGTAATTTTAATGTGCCGTTGACTGACGATGAGGTGCGGCGAGGTTTTACTATTAACAGTGCTG
>VTLG01004381.1_pt1 | contig 23133 bp, 24 predicted proteins | sample 4694571 | NCBI WGS metagenome assembly VTLG01 (sample SAMN12604809, study PRJNA352737) | marine metagenome | biome: ENVO:00000447; feature: ENVO:00000209|ENVO:00000569|ENVO:01000036; material: ENVO:00002151; isolation source: viral sequences binned using virsorter ...
TAGTCACCACCAGCTTCATTAAAAACAACAACACCAGCATCTTGAGTAAAAGTTCCATCTATTTGAACATTTCCGTCAATATCAACTGCATCTAAATTAGTTGTCCCATCAATATCTAAGTTTCCACCAATACTAACATCTCCACCCTCATCTATTCTCATTCGTAATGCATTTGTTCCACTACCCCTAGTATAAAAATCTAAAGCACCATCGTTTGACCCCCTTGAAGAGCCTTGAATATAACCAAAATCTCTAGTTGCACTTGCTGAATCAAGTCCTTGAAATACTATTTGTGCTCCTGTGTTTTGAGAATAAGCACTGGTATCTTTTAAAACAATTACTGGAGTATCTCCATCTACTTGAACCCTGGTTCCAGCTATGTGCAAATCGTATGAGGGTGTTCCATTAATTCCAATAGCACCATTAACAATTAAATCATCACCAGATTCATCCCATAACATATACTTTCCAGAAGTCGCACCAAAAAACTTAACATCTACTCCAGTATCGTCTACTCCCGTTGTAACTGTTCCTGTAAAAGTTTTATTTCCAGTAAATGTTTGAGTTCCAGATAAATGAGCAGTATCAGCATCTAAATAAGCTGATGCAATTACATCACCTGTCCAAGCAGCATTAGTAATTGAACCAGATATATCTACGTCTCCATCTATGTCAACTGTATCAAAGTTTGCAGTTCCATTAACATCTATATCGCCTTCAATATCTACATTATCAGCTACTACTAAATTACCATCTGCTATATCTAAAGCTGTTTGTCCATTAGTTCCAGTAATAGTTAGCTTTTCAGCGCTTGAATCCCAAACAAAAGAATCACCAGCTGTATCGGAATAAAAAGTAACATCTTTTCCACTGCCATCTGCTCCAACAGTTACAGTTCCCAAGAAAGTAGCATTTCCACCCGTTGCACTTAAGTTAAGTGCTTGTGTGTAACTTGCACCATCATCACTTGTGTACATTCTAATTTGTCTTTGAGATTTTAAATCAATAGACCTATCACCCAATGCTTGTAATTCTAAATAGCCATTTCCAGACTCCATACTAAGTGTTCCACTATGACCGTTTCTTTTTACTACTAATTTTACAGCGGGGCCTAATTCCACTTGAGAATTAGTTGTGTCAACTGTGAATACATCACCACCATCTGAATTTTTTCTTACAAGCAAAGCCTCGGTATTTGTTACATCTATAATTGAAGTTCCTTGAATAACTTCATTTGTTGTTATTGCTGTACTACCTGTTACAGAACAATCACCATCTATTGTTAGGTTGCCATAAATAGTTCCTCCACCAGTTAATGGAGCGCTTCTTGAAAAACCCATATTTTATCCTTTAGAAATATCCAATTACTTTAAAGGCAGTCTCTGTTCCTCCAAAGACAAAAGATTTACAAGAAAAAGGTAGGATTGCACCTGGTGCAAACATAGCAGCAACTGCAGCGCCTGGTATGACAATTGTTTCGTCACTTCCTAATGTTAATGTTAAATCTTCAGTATTGGCAGGTACAACAACGCCTATCATTCCTCTAGTAGCTTGTGAAAATGAAACAGCAGTACCGCTTGTTGCGGTTTTAATTTCAGCTGAAGTTATCGGAGCACTTGATTCTCTTACTGTCCAGCTTTGTAGACCTTTAGCCATCTTTTTTCTCCTTAGTTACGATACCTTACCGAGCTTGACATTTCTCATGGGTATCTTGGTTAATATAAAAATTTACTATTAAATAGCTACATCATGCTAAAGCTTTGTACCTTAAATGGGCCCTTTTGTTTACCTGCATGAAATTTTTCAGTTATAGCTCTAAATTCCCTCATAAAATATTCTTTCATTTCTATCTCACCAGTATCTTCTGCTAATTTAGCTTTAACATAATAAACTAAAGCAGTACATAAATAATCAGGTAAGTCTATTGTATCATCTTCATCGTTTAAAACATCTACATTGTAATATAGTTCTGGTGTTCTTTCAAATGATTGCTGAACAGTAGCACTATCACTACATTTAGTATAAAGAGTTATATACCCAGTACCAGCATCTTTAACTTTATGAAGTCCGTTCCATTTCCCAGCTTTTCTTAAAACTATATAACTTCCATCGCTTAAACTTTCAGGTGATGCAGAATAATCATTATCTCCCTGATCTATAAGCTTTAACAAACCACCTAGAGATACATATGTGTCTATAGCAGTATCTTTATCCTCAGTTTCGTTTATAAAGTAACTAGGGCTATAAACATATTGTATTTCTAGACCATCAGTAATGCTTTCTTTTGGACTTTTCCATAAAAGCCTACCTGAAACAGCAAGGTCATTTAATCCTGGTTGTGAAAGAGTTTGACCACTAGAAAAAACTAAATCTTTTTGAACTAAAGCAAGTTTATTTCCTTTTAGATAGTATGCGTATTCTTTACTAGACGCCATCAGCATCCACCCTTGTTGGTTCACCAATCATTCTAGGTAAAGATCTATACTCATCATCAACATTTAATTGATTTTTACATCTAATGTCTAAGACTTTTAACATATCATGTGGAAACTCATAAAATCGTTGATCCTTTGTTATATCAAATCTTTCTGTATTAATATGGGTTTCTGAAATCATATTAATTTCTCTTAATCCGTCTTTAATATAAGCTATAATCCTACCAGTTTGAGTAGAACCAACTCTTTCCATTATTTCAAGTACAGTCATTACGTTCCAACTACAAGAACTTCAAGATTAACATGATTTGATCCGCTTCCAGTAGCAACTGTTAATACAGCTCCAGTTGGTTGAGGCAATACAACAGCTCCATTAGGAGCAAGTGTTGCAATAACATCGTTATCATGTTTTACCAATGCTGTATGTGTACTAGATGCGTCACCACCTGCAACTAAAGTTCCATTGTTTTTAATAAAAATAAGATCTGTATTTCCATCATGAGCAGGAACTGTTCCTCCATTTGAACTTATAGTTGAAGCAGTACCATCTGCATATCCAGCTACAGTATTGTCATCTCCTGTAATTTCACCACTTCCACCTAAACTTGCTCTTACATTTTCATGTATTACTTCCATTGCTAAATTTACACCATCAGCTGCATCCATTTTTGCTTTAGGAGTGCAAGAAACAGCATATGAAGTTTTATTTACGTTTGCCATATTTTATCCTTTATTTTTGTGCAGCTTGTGCTGCTATTTGCATTCCAATCATCTTTGAGTTGTTCTGAACATACGCTTGTATTTCAGCGACAGCCCATTGATAATACTTATTAGCTTCACTTTCATAAAGTTGAGCCTTTTGTGAATTTAAGGCTGTTTTTTGAGTTTCTGAAGCAACTTCTGCTTGATATTTTTGTAAATCAGCGCTATAAAGAGCTACTTTGTTTTGATATTCTTGAACTTCTTTTGAAATAGAAGAAGTATATTCTTGAACTTCTTTACTTATATTTGCTTGATAAGCTTGAAGTTCGGATCCATACTTTTGAATCTTACTACTATTATCAGCTATTATATCTTCTATTTGTTTAGCAGCATTAGCAATATTTAAAGCTTGATCTTGGGCTTTGTTAAATTTATCTACATCAGTAGTTAAAGAAGCCTCTTGTTGAGCATCTTGAGCGTCTATTTGAGCCTGATTTAAAACCTTTTGAAGATCTGAATTGTGCTTGGCTAATTCAGCTTGAATGTTTGCTTGATAAATAGAATTTTCTTTATTGAATTCATTTAATTCATTTTGAATATCTAATTGATATTGTTGTAAACTATCAGATTCTGTTTTTGCCCAAGCTTCAATTACTATACTTATTTCAGCCTGGTATCTTGCTAGTTTTTGTGAATATGTTTGAACTTCTGATTGAACAGAGGATTGGTATGAATTTAATTCAGCTCCATATTTTTGAATAATACTATTATTGTCAGCTATTAGTTTTTCCATTGCTTTAGCTTTATTTTCTAAATCAAGAACTTGATCTTGAGCCTTATTGAACTTAGCTACGTCTGTAGCAAGAGCTGCTTCCTGCTGTGCGTCTTGAGCATCTAATTGTGCTTGGGTAATAACTTTTTGTAAATCAGAGTTATGTTTTGTCAATTCAGCTTGTATATTAGCCTGATACCTAACATTTTCTTTATTAAACTCATTTAATTCATTTTGCAAATCAGCATTAATAACAGCAATCTCTTTTTGTACTTGAGAGTCAAATGATTTTAATTCATTACTATATTTAGCAAGAATTATTTGATTATCTTGAACAGTGGATTGCATACTTTGATTAGCAGCTTCAAGCTTAGTACTGTAAGATTGAATGTCTTTTTGAATATTACTTGAATATATTTGCGACTCTGCTTGATACTTAGCTATAGCTGCATTATTATTTTCAATAGCATCTTTTGCTTCTTCTCTTTTATTTGCTAAAGCTATTTTATTTGCTTCAGTAGCATCTGTAAGAGCTTTTTGTAAATCAGATTGCATTATAGCTTCTTGCCTCTGATAATCAATTTGATTAGCATTAAGTTCAGCTTGATATTTTTTAAGTCTATCATTTTGTTCTTCTAACCAAGCTGTATAATTAATATTTACTTCTAATTGATACTTAGCCATTTTATTGCTATAAGTAGCAATTTCTTTTTGAACATCAGCTTGATATTGAGATAACTGAGCTTCATATTTTTGAATAGTTAATCTATAATCTTGAATTAATCTATCCATAGCTTTTGCAGCGTTTTGAATATTAACATTAGTTGATAATTGCATTTTTTGTACAGCTGCCTGAGTAGATTGAACCATTTTAGTTGTAGCTGCTTGAGTAGAATTATTCATTTTAGCTATTGAAGCTTGAACATCATTACCAGCATTTGCTATAGACGCTTGAATTCTAGTTTGCATAGAAGCATTATTAGTAGATACATCGTTAGCTGCATTAGCTATAGATGCTTGAGTATCTAACTTAGCTTTTTCTATAGTTGCTTGCATAGCTATTGAAGCGCTTTGAACCTCTGCTTGAAAAGCATCAATATAAGCTCTTATTTTATTAATTTGAACCTGAGCTAATTCTGTATCTTCTTCATCTTCTATTAAATGAGCTAAAGTTGCAAACCATTGATCTACTTCAATTGAATTACCATCAAAATCATCTATTGTATTTTCTGAATCTAATGCTGTTATATCAGTTAATTCATCTGCAGTCCCTCCAACAGTTGGCTTTGTATAAGCAAGAGAACCAGTACTTGCTGTAGCATCACTTGGAGCATCTGAATCACTAACGGGAGAAGCATCACTTGGCCCTGCAGTAATAGAATCTTGAGCAACATTAATAGCATCTTGAGCAGCTGCAACTCCATCCCCAACAGAAGCGTTACTGTATGTTATTACTGGATCAGCTGGTGGAGCTGGAGCGGTAGCAGTAATTGAAAAGGTTCCTGGATCATTATCGCCAAAAGCATTTGCATTGCTAGTATCTTCATAAAAAGTTTTAAAAGTTACATCTGCATCTAAAGTTGGCACTATAAAAACTGGATGACTAAAAGAAGCTACTGATGTTTGACTTGCATTAGAATAATTAACTGTAGTTAATGAAACTGATGAAGGTTCAGAAGCTACAATAGATAAACCTGGGTCAGTAAATGAAACAGTTGAAATAGTTGGAGCTACTGGAATAGTCGCTGTAACAGATGTTGAAGGTTTAGTATAAGATGGAACATCTCCACTTATATCTGGTTTATTAACACTTCCAACAATTATAGGTTGTATTGTTGTAGTCCCACTAACGTCAGCATTGCTAGCATCGCTATAAGCAATAGTGCTTATACTTGGGGCAGAAGGCACTACTGATGTTACTGAAAAAACACCTGGATCGTTATCTCCAAATGAATTTGTAGCCGCATCAAAAAAAGTATCAAAAGAAACTCTGGCTGTTAAACCTGGTTTTGTATACGTTGGACTATTACCACTTATATCGGCTTTATTAACAGAAGATACTATAATTGGACTTATTGAAGATGCGCTAGCATCTGCATTTGTAGCGTCTGTATAGCTTACTGTTGTTATAGTAGGTACACTTGGAGCAACTGCGTTTATTGACAAATCGTTTCCAAAATCTGGAGAAGCTGGGGCTATCGGAAGACTAACATCACTCCAATCTGGAATTACATCACTTGATAGCTTTGTAAATTCTTTTGCACAAGCATGAAATACTATTGCGTTTCTTAAATCAGAATCATCGTCTAATTTTGAAAAATCAATATATTCAACATGAGCTGTTATGCTATCTGATGGCGCAGGTTTTATTTGCACTTTATTAGCAGGATCTAACCAATATTTAGGATGCTTTGAAGTAGCAAATTTTAAACTAGTCGTATCCGATAAATAAGGACTGTCTTGAATAGGAACTTGATCAGCTAAATAACTTCCTCTTCTTACTGAAATTATATTGTCACTTCCTACTGGAAGTGTAATTGCTGTTGGGCTTGAATCTCCACCGTGACTGCTTGCAACAGTTTCAGTAGAAGCCCATTTTAATAAATCTTTTGGAACACTTGATACAATAAATTTTTGTGCTCCAACTATAAACTGGTCATTTGCATCTGAAACGCCAGTTATATTTTCTATGTCTAATTCTATATTAGTAGTTGCCATACTATTATAAAGAGAGGGGAAGAAATCCCCCCCCTCTTTATTGTTATTGGTTATTAACTAAATGGTGTAGCTAAAGTACCGCTACCATTGAGCTGTCCTTCAACTGTCCAATATGCATTCTCATTAACAGTGAACTTAGCCCAGCTGCCGATTAAACCGCCAGTTGTGCTTCCATTCATTGAAAATATAAGATCGTCAGATTCATCAGCTGCGAATTCAGCTGCGTTAGCAACTGCATCGCTTGCCTTTGTTATGAATATACTACCTTCTAAAAGATCTCCACTTGCTGCAGTGACACGAATTAGATCTGAAGAAGTAACTGTAACAGCTGCTTCTATTCTAACCCACAATCCAGCATCGTTTTTATCTATAGCAGGAAGAGTAATATCCATTCCATTGGCATGATGACTTGAGTAAGTTCTACATAACTCATCTTTGCTAGGGGCATATTGAGAATCGTCTCCAGCGACAATTACATCAAGAGGCCCTCTGAATGCATTAGTAGCTTTATGTAAAGCATCACCATCATGATTTTGACCATATAAAGGTATATTCGCCATTTTTTACTCCTTATGTCCAGATAGCATGGGATTCGGCCATTGACCATTCCATACCAGCTTCTGTTAGGATTTGATCTACCCTGCGGTCAACACCTGAGTTCTCAAGTGTTTGAACACCAACATAGACAGATGTATCACGATTAATGCCATTACCAACTAAAGGTCTGTAAGCACAGTTTTTCATGTTGATACCCAACATCTTAACACTTGTTCCATCAAGATGAACATTACGAGCAACATTCATATCTCCGTAAACTGTTGAGATGGTTGAAATGTCAACACCAAAGACTTTCTTACGACCTACAAGACTCATGTCAGCCCTTGCTAATGAATTTTCACCATTTGCACTTGGGTTTGCAGACTGGAATGCCTGAACAGATCCAAGATTATTAGCAAAATATCCACTCAACTTGTGCAACCAGTTATAAACTTCTGTAGAACAGAAGAATACAGTTGCTCCAGAGTTGTTATAACGAGGGTCAAGAAGATTAGATAGATCATCTAAGAAATCATCCTGAGACTTAGTTTGTGTTGATAGGCTAAAAGAATTACCATATTGCGTAATATAATCAACAGCACCTTGAGTGTATTGAATACTATCACCGTCTGTATACTGAGTACCAAACAAGAGTGATGTTTCAATATCCCATTTATGCTCAATTAATTTCTCACGCCAAACACGAGCCCATTCACTAGATTCAAACTTCAATACAGTGGCACGAGCAGTATTGGTCATTGCCATTGAAGTTTTCCAAATCTGAGTAAGTCCATGATTGCTTTGGTAAGGTTGGTCAATCCAGGTTTCTGGAAAACCAGATCCTTCAGCATGTGCTGAACCAACTACATAAGTTCTAGCTCTCTCAAGTGTACTTGCGATAGATTTATCAGAAACAACTTCATCGCCTGCTGAATCTCCAGAAGGACTAAAATTGTTATTATAATATCCAGCAAATCCAACATATGAGGAATCTGGAGCTTTTACAACACTACAGGTAACAACTGCTGGATACTTACTATCTTTTGCAGTTCCTTCCCAAGTGCTAGAGTCTACTGATGAAATTCTAGCAAGTATGTAGCTTGAGCCCCATGATGTAGCTGCGCTAGCACCATCTGTCATTGTAGGGATCTTAATTAATTGACCTGGAATAAAGAACTTGGGTGTAGTTCCACTTGCTCCAACATCAACTTTATTAGATGTGTTGCCATATACATTCTGTACGTTACCTTGATACTTATAATCACCTGCCATATACAGTTTTAAAGTATCACCAACAGCTACAGAAGTACCTGTGCCACCATCATTATACGCTTCTATTGTAGAATCTGCAAATTCATCAGCACCATCGTTTTGCACATATCCCATAACATAAGCGTATCTCTTATTAAACGAAGGACGTTTCTCGGTAAATTTAAACTGAGGATCGTCTGTCGGTTTTTTAGCCGCCATATTCAAAAACCTAAAGAATGGATCTTGAGGAATTGCAAGCTCTGATACTCTACTACCAAAATTATATTTCCGTCTTATATCACCAGTAGATAAATCGGTACTAGTACCAGGGCCTCTTCCGTCGTAATCCGCTACGGTAAGGTCTGAATTAGGCGTCATAACTGATACATAATCAGCCATAATCGAACTCCTATTTAAAGCTCAGACAGACGTTTTTGAAATTTTTTGTCTATCCGAACAGGTTATCTAACTCACTGTCAGTACCTAAAAGTGCATCGAATACGGAATCGCCTGAACTTTTCTCTTTGGCCTGACTGTTTGCTCCGCTGACTGTAGACGGCATGTTTCTGACGTTTTTCATCTGACCAAGCATATCCTTTTTAGTAGCTTCTGCAACATTACTAGCAACTTTTTGCTTATTCTTAAGATAATTAATATCATCTAAAGTAAGCGTATGAGTTTTAGCCCATTCAACCATATCAGCATATTCTTGATCTGACATATTGGTTTCTTGTCTAAATCTAACTTCATCTTGCTGACGTCTGTATTCAGCCGCCTTTTGAGAAGCCAATTGCTTTTCACGTTGTAGCATACCACCAACTCTTTGTTGGACAATTTTATCTACATGAGCATTCATAAGCTTTGCGCTGTCCGAATCGGGATTAGACATAGCTTCTTGCTCGTTATAAATAAAATCATCATCTAAGCCAAGGTTGTCTTGGATGCTCTTTGATGGTTTACCACCATTTACCAGATAGTCACGGACATGCTCTACAAGCCCGCTATCGTTTTTCATCGCTTCAAGAACAGGTACAAAAGGTTCTACGCTTTTATACTGCTCAGCGAGCTTGACGGCTTCACGACTGCTATCAGCATATCGTTTTTTGTAAGGATTGCCATCATTGTCCCAGTCCACATTATTGGAGCCAACATTTTCTTGTTTGCGAGTTACCTGTTCGGGGTCGCTTTGTACTTGTTGGGTTGCCTCAGTGTTATCTTGTATTGCCCCATTAACTTCGTTCTCAAGGGCATCAAAAAAGGATTCCTCAGAAGAGCCAAATACAGCTTTTTCCGCCTCACTTACAGGGGCTTCATTTGTAGCTTGATCTGGGTTACTTACTGAATCTTGAACTTGTTCGTCCATTTATTTACCTCTTTGTTGATTATTATATCGAATTATTTTACGAATTATTATTATTATTTTGCAAATCATTTCGAGCTTTTTGTACTTCCATCTGCATTTCTTTAGTTTTTACATTAGCTTCGTTATTTAAAGCGTTTTGAATAACTGCCTGTTCAGCCTGTGTTTGCCTGTAGGCATCCTTAGTTTCGCCTTTAATTTCTTCTTTCTGTTTATTTATTTCCATCTCAGCTTGCATAACTTTACCTTTAATTCCAGCTTGTACAAGTTGTCTTTCAAGGGTTTCTATAGTTCCATCTTTGTCTTTCATAGCTTCTTGCATTTGTTGCAATTGGCTTTGTAACTGAGAATAAACACTTTTTCTTTTTGCAATAAGATCTTTCTTTTTAATATCGGTTTCAGCTAATACAGCTAAATCATCAACAACTCCAAGTTGCAATAATTCTTTTAATTCTGCTAAATATGCCCATCTGTTAATAGGAAGAGTAGATCCAGAAACTATTCGTACATCAAACTTAGCAGCAGAATAATCCATTGACTTACCAATAGCCTCTCCCATATCATTAAACATAGGGACATTTATTTCAACTTCCCTATCTTCTTGGATAGCAGAAGGCTGAACTATTCTAAATCTTTTATTTGCTGTATAAATTGCTTGAGAATATTGCATAACAATAGTGCCAAGTTGTTTTAATGCTGGTTCTATTGAATTTTTCATCCATTGTTTTACACGCCTAGTTCCATATTCATCTAAAGCAAGCATACCACGAAATGTTTCATGTTGTTGCTGAGTATCTCCTTGCATTGAAGAATAGATACCAGCTAAGTATTCCATATCTGACTTACCTTGCTGAACTATACTAAAAAATGCATTAGATAGTGGAGCTGGCATAACGGGAGTAGGTCTTTCAGTTCCAGGTCTCACAGGTAATAATGCACCTGGAGCTGCTGAATATTTTTCCCACATTTCAGCATCTATACTTCCCTCTTCGTACATCCACCGTAAGCTGCTACCGAGTGATGCATTGTGCACCATGATCTGATGTGACTTGTTGATCTCCTTTTGCTTTCCTATTAGCGGACTTACGGCAGAAATAGGGTACGGGGTACCAGTCCATTTGTAATGAAACGGTACGATAGGATATTCAGTCACATTTTCTGGGAGAATATACTCATAAAGCAATTTATCCCCAGCAAGACAACATTGTTTTATCCTGGTTCCAAAGAATTTTACAGCATCTACAAGGTTAACTGCAAAGCTTTCGTCTTGCAAAAGTATTTTATATTCTTTTTCTGTTATTATTTTATTTTCAATTTTTGATTGAGCTGCTTGTAATTCGCTCATATATTGTTGCTCAGCAGATTGAAGTTGCTGTTGCATCATTTCTTGAGCTTTTTGCATTTCAAGTTCATATCTCTCTGGTATCATTTTACCTTCAGCTACAGCTTGTTCCATTTGTTTTTGCTGTTCCATAAGCTCAACTTGCATTTCAGCAGACATTTCTTTCATTTTTACTTGAACCTGTTGCTGTATAGCTTGTAGTTCTTCTTCTGAAGGTGGAATACGATAAAATACATTCATATATGCTATTTTTATCTTTTCATAAACTTCAAAAAACTCTATTAAAGGCTCTTGTTCGCCTTCTGGTGTAATACCAACATCATCCATTGAATCATCATCATAAAGAAATGTTTTTTGATCGCCAGTTCCTAGAGGTCTTCTAGTGTAAGAAAAATTAGTATTTTCATCACTACTTGCTTTTTCTATTTTTCTTTTATGTTCTGGGAACAATTTAATTAAATGACTTTTAGGAAGAACTTTTCTTATCATTATATAAGAAGCATCCCTAAACATAATATCTCTAGATTTTTGATCTACATAAATATCAAAAGGCTCTGGTTGCGACAATTTAACTTCACCCATACCATTATCTGCATCCTTATCTATTTCAACCATTAAATAACCAAGGCTTTTTGTAATAGAATCATTTACAGCATTCGAATACAAAGTATCTCCGTCAGAACGACCCCATATATAATCAGCTATGTCACTAAATACAGCTGCAACATCACTATCACTTCCTTCTACACCTACAGCTTGCCATCTTGGGTTATTAGCAGTAGCATAATAATTTAACATTTCAACCACAGGTAATATCCTGTTTATAGTAAAGGTAGGCATACCTTGCTCTCTTAAAGAATCTAATTCTGTTTCTTTTAGCTGTTCATCGTGTGCAAAGTCATAGCCCTCCTGATTGACATTTTGCCATTGTTCTCTTGTAAAATTATCACTATAATGAAATAATTGCCGAACTTGATCAGCTTTTTTCTTTCTAGCCATTATTCTTCTCCTATGTATTTAGCTGTTCCTCGTACTATTGGAACATTCATTTCTAATAAAGGTTCTCCTAATCTTCTAAGTATATTAACGGGTTTCGCTATTGGTTCATACCAATCTACTCCAAGATCCCATCTATCTTCAAATTCACCAAGCTCATTAAAATAAACGCTTCCTAATAATTGCTCTTCTCCTCTATACATTAATTTACGAGTATCTGGATTTATATCCATTCCCCGATCCCCTCTATTTACTGACTTTGTAAAAGCATAATTTAACCTATCTTGCAATTCTTTGCCGTAAGCAGTTTCTGGGTTAACTGTAAAAGAATCTTGACCTTGATAGGAAAGAGGGCTTTCTTCTTTTCTATATGTAAGAGCAGGTTCTATTGGGCTCATATAATCTAATTCTGGTTCTTTAGGTACAACCTCAGTAAACTTTTTACCCAGCCTTTCCCAGACAAGTGTATCTTTATAAGCATCTTCAGAAGGCATAAATTCTGGATAATCGGTTTTGGTTCTAGTCTCATACTTTGGATCAAGACCAAGATAATGAGAGGTTAATTCAGATTCTCCAGGAACATAAGTCAATCTATAAGAATCCTTAAATATATTATAATCTTCAAAAAATTTTCTTGCAGCTTTTGCAAGTCGTGGATATTTTGCTGTTTTAAATCCATCCATTATGCGACCACCCAATCTTTTACCTGCGGTTTTCTTCTATACCAGTCTCCATCTTTATTCTTTTTAGAATTCATAGGAGGATGTGCATACTTACAAGCATAAGCTAATGCATCAATAGTATCATCGTGAGCCATTCTAGGCCCGAATGTAATTATCTCTCTATGTAAATCATACATTTCTTTCTTTAAATGTATTTGACCTACAGCAAATCTTTGTGCTAATACTTCCTGTATCCTGTCACGCTTACTCATTCTAGTACCAGGTTTTTCTGCTTTACATCCAATAGAAAAATCATTTCTTCTGCGCATTTCTGATTGTAGTGACTGAAATATAGGCTTACTCATACTAGTATCTTCAACTGTAAATAAAGAAGGTTTGTATGTTTTTGCATAATCAAACATATAATCCACTATTCCTTTTCTATCCTCACCTAGAATAGAAACAACGGGTATAGATCTTTTTCTTATATAGTCTAAAACATATACATTATTTTCTGGAGTAACAGCAACAACTATTAGTACAGAAAAATCACTATCTCGTCTTGCGCTGTCGGTGGCAGGATCAACCCCACAAAAAACATTACAGGGTTGAGGATCCTGCCCATTAGGCGTAATGAAAGTCAAACCAGTATCCTGATCGTAAGTAAAACTTCCTTCCCAATGCTTTATATGGTCTCTAGTAAAGATAGCATCATCAGCACTTTGAACTTCCATCATATACTCTTGGTAAAATTTTTGAGGTTGACCTGAATCAGCATAGAACTTCTTTTTACGTTCCATTTCTTTATGACCAAACCAACTAGGCCATAATGGAGTACCATCGTCCATAATTGCCTTATAAGTAATTACTTTCCAACTAAATGCTTCTTTTTCTTTTTTAGCTTTATCATATCCTACTAGTATATTTTGTATAAACGAATCAAAGTGAACTGGAGTCCCATTAATTCTTAGTCTGCCATCTGCAGGTTCTAGTGCAGGAAATACAACAGCCGTAACAAGGTTAGAAATTTTTGCCCTGGATTCAGGAGTTATTGTATTATTTTCATCTTCAAAATCATCAAGTACAATAAGATCATATCTTTTATGAAGTTTAGCTCCACCACGAATACCAGAAAGGTTAGATTTTGATATAAGTTTACAACCATTAGACAATTCTATATCATCTTCAGTCCATTTTCTTCCCTTTAGATCCCCAAAATAATACCTTACTTTATCATTATACTCTATGTGATACTTTATATAATCAAGGTTAGGTACAGATATTTTTGAAGATGCTGCAACCCAACCATAAAATAATGGTTCAGTAGCAAAACAAAAGTCATGCATTATATTGCATTTAGTAAGTACAGTCTTTCCATGACCCCTGGGTAAAATGACAGCCAACTGTCTATATTGCTTATCCAATAAAGCATCTGTTACTTCATAATGAAAAAAAGGAGTTTCACTACGCATGAAATCCTCTGGAAGAAACAATTTACCAAAAGCTATAAGATCTTTACTAGCTAATTCTAGTTGTTCTTCAGCCTTTGATACATTTTTTGTATTAATATTAGCCATTTAATGTACCTTATTATACAAAAAACGGACTTTAAAAGGCAAAAACTATAACTTATCTATCTTATTCTCTATTCTATTGAGTCTTATAGCTAGACTTATGTAAAAAACCAGGAAGAAAAAACAAGTTATCTCCCAAAATGGGAAGTATTCTACACTAAACAGGGCTTGAAGGTAATATTTCATTAATATCTATTAGCAGGAGTGATTCTATGTGGAGTTTGCTTACCAAGTAAAGATTTTTCTTGCATTGCTGGAAATTTACTTCTTTCACGACGATATAAATCCCAAAGTGTTTTTACAACTCTTGGTTGACTGAAGGGGAGAATATAATCAAGGGATCGAATAAATAGATTATTTTTATCTTCTTGCCTTCCTCCACGAAGAGGAACGCTTGGTGCTTCATAACCTCTAATTGTAGAAAGTCTTTCTGGTGCTGGCTCAAGTGATCTATAGTCTGGAAAACGAGGATCAGTTCTTCTTTCAGGTTCACGCCTTGGAAGAGGCGCTGGAGCCATTGCGCCCATTTTTCTATCTTTAGGCCAGGGCATATTATCTTCCTTTGGTATATAATCAAATATTCTTTTATCTATATTATCCATTTTCAATTTCCTTTGGTCTTTCAACTGCTTCCAGCTGGTCATTCGAAAATCCTTGAAATAATGCACCTGAAACCTGAGTTACTTTAGTACTTGACTTATCTTCAAGGTCTAAAATATCTGAAAGCTTAAATAAAGCCTTCAATCTTACATCTGGCTTTTCACTTGTATCAGCTTCCAACTTTATCCGATCAAGAATATACTTAGGGCTAATACCAAGTTCTTCAACTATTGGCTCTAATTCTTTTTTCATAGCTTTTACTATCCTTTCTGTTTTAATAAGATTAGCAGATTTAGTATTTGCATAATGAGGGTTATTGGTGGGGAATGCTTTAAGATACGATTCCTGAGCAGAGAGTCCAGAGGATAGGTACTGTACAAAGAGTACCTCATGTGTAGATAGGGTATTACGGGAAACAACTCTCTCTTCTGAAGATAATTCCCCACCAAATGAATAAATATTTTTTCTTTTAGATGTGTCCATCTTATTACGGGGAAGACATACAAATGTACCAGTACAGGTACCTATATAATCCCTAGTCCTCTCCTTACCTTTATCTTTAATCATGCTTCCCTTTCTAAGTATCTGGATAATGCAGTCATCATCTGCTTTTACCCAGTCTCCTATATTAGCTTTACGCCAATCGGGAAGCACTTTTATATTAGATGGGACTTCATCCATTGATTCAAAAACTGTATGCTCTATCTTATTTACTCTGTAATGTCTCATTGTAATAGTAGCCCCCGTAAAGGGGGCGTGGTGACTAAGCCTTTCCTATAATATTAAATTTTGATTTTAAGAAGCTCTTTACCAAGCTATCAAAATCTGATTTTTGTTCAGGTTTTATATCAATTCTAGGAACATCATCAACTTTATATTGCTCCTCTTTAATGAATTCTACTTCTTCATTTTCTTCATCAATACCTATTGTAAGTGTATATATCTTCATACTGTAAGATACATATAAATATATACTAATGGATAGACTTTTCCCCTGAGCATTTTCGGTATTTTAACTAAAAACTTCACTTAAGCCAGTTATTACTCCCTTACTTAAGCTTATATTTTAGCAGTTTTTTGTGGTATCGGGGACAACTCAGTTAACTATATTGATAACCTACAACCCGACTTCTGAGCCTTATAGTAGAACTATTGCAAGGGTACTAAAAGGCTGATATTCATTGAATCCACGGCAACGAATATAGTATAAAAATATAAATTACAAAAAGGTTTCAAAATTGTGGCATTTTGGTATGCGGTGTTTCATAAATACCCGTACCCCTTAACAGGGGTTTTCCATTAAGGAATTACGTTATTTCATATTTGTATTATTATGTTATTTCATAAATATAAAAGGAATAATTATGGATCAATTTATAACTATGGGTGAACTACCCACTATCCGTAACCTAGCTGATGCAGATATGTGTCTTCAAGCATTAGAACATGCAGCTGTCTCAGTCCAACATGACAGAGCTAGAAGAATGTCAGGTAAGCGCAAAGAGCGACAGACAATCAATAGCCTGTTTGACAAGTTCATGGCGATATGTAACAATATGGCTAGAGCCGTTGAAAGGTCTACAGCTTATAACCTGCCTATGGCTAAAGATAAGCCACAAGCCGCACAGCTACAAGCTATTGCATTAAAAGATAGCTGGCTAACGATGCGTGGCCATGCTTCTAAGGCAAGAAAGGGACTAATTAAGTTCAAAGAAGTTGTCATGGAAGAGGACAAGATCTACTAAACTAAAAGCCCATTAATTTGGGCTTTTTTTAGTGTAGTATTGTTGTTCTTTTGTGGTATCTTGAGATGATCCCCTTTGCTCTATACATTCAATCGCTAACTGATAACATGAGATTGATGTACTGTAATATATATATAAACTCCCACTTAACTGATAGTGGCTTCATAGCACAACCCTCAACAGGATTTAGTCCGATAAGGTGAAGCTGAACCAAGTGTATTTCTTAGCAGAAAGTATGCTTGACTAATGTGTAATATGCTAACAACAGCTGCTAATGTTGTTATGTATGCAGTGTAATTCTGCACTCAAATGCAAACAGCAGAGAGCCTTGCGTGGCTTAATGTGACTGAAGACTCGACCTGGGTCAAACCTGATCTATTGCTACTGGGGTCATCCAACCCACAGGTACAGTACTTTAGAAATATGTAGTCTGCTTTGTTGTTCATTTGTTTCACCTTTACAAGAAACTAACCTTGACGTGGTGTAAAGGCTTTAAACTAATAGTTTCAACCTAACAAATACTTAGAAGGAGTGAGTATGAGTAAGAATAGTTTTACCTATAGTAATTCAGATGTAATGAATACTACCCATAAACTAATTAATAAAGTTAAGTCTTCAATGTCTAAGGAAAAGACAAAAGATTTATAAACCTTTGAGGTGTTTAACCTACAAATCCCCATGTTGTTTCTGGTATTACAATCGGACTATCTTTTTTGTGACTTTTTTCAAGTCTTTCCATGGGTTGATAATTAAGCACCTCAAATATTTTAATAACAGTAAAAGGAGATAATTGTGACAAAAGATTTAGAAGAAAATATAAAAAATGGAATTGAATGGTATTACTATAATGGGTGGAGAGATCCAGGCTATGTAGTTGTTTTGTGTATGAATTGTGAAAGTGTAACAACATTTAAACCATTATCAAACAAAGCAATGAAAGATATATTGATGAACAGATGTAATATATGTACTAATGTTCCTGAAGGAAAAATAGGACGTTTCAATTTTTGGTACGAAGATGGTACTCCTATAGGTCATGATACACAAATGACACCAAGACAATTAAAATATACTGTTAAATTATAATTTGATAGTTTGGAGTCTGTCCATAGCTGAGGCGAATTAAAACTCCAATCATTTTTTACATTTAATAATTATGGTTTAGTAGACAACTCTTGATCAGGGTAGTATACTAATTTATGATAATCCCTAGAGTTATGACTTGACTTAACGAAGTGGTCAGCTAGGGTTACTGAACAAGTTCGTTAAGGACTTCTGCATTGTATGCAAATATGAGCAATGTAGGCGTAAAGCTTGAAGTAAACGTGTGTGACTACAAAACGAAGAGCTTCGTTTAGGTTATCAAATGCTTAATAGGGGAATGTTATCCTCTGAATAAAGTAAATGCATGAAACTCATAGCTAAAGACTAAGTAATTAGTCATAGTTATAATACCAATGTGAATTAACAATTCATGAGGTATAGGTTGTATGATGGTGACATCAGATTGCTGGTAATCTCGACCCGAAAGGGCACAAACCAAAATAACCACACATTATAGGGTAAGCGTTGAAAACTACGCTCTTTGAATCCTATTTGATCCATATTATTAATATGTGACTGCTGCTTGATAGTATACTTAAAACATGAAGAATTGCGTCTCCTGAAAAGGCATTGCATCTTCTGAGTTTGTAAAAGTATAAACAATTGAACCTGGCATATGTTCAACAATATAGCGGCAGTCACAAATATTTCTTTAACAAATGGAGGGGAAATGGTAGCAATAATAAAAGATGTTGGTAATAAACTAATCAACTCATTTAAACAAAAAAAGAAACCTGAAGAATTAGAACCAAAAGCTGATGAATTACCTGAAATTGAATTTTCTTTTGAAAAGACAGAAGATAAAGCTTTATTAAAGACTAATTATCCAAAAAGAATGACAAAGAGAACATTAAGAGAGCTTAAAAAAGGTAAAACTAAGGCTGGTATATAATTTAAAGAATATGGCTGACTAGTTTTTGTGTACATTATAGGGATTCCGCATATCCTAACTCAGTTCTATGCCTCCTTTTGTATTGATTGTAGTTATTCATGCAATTAATGCTTTCTCATAGAACATATAATGTTGTGTTTTCTAGTCAGTCTTTTTTAAGGGAAACTTAAGATACTTAACAGTGGTCTCCTTGGTATGTGGATACTCTTATGTCTTTTGTTTCCCTTTAAGATTTTTAAAACAAAAAATGGAGGTAAGATGGAGTTAGATCCTACAATAATAAGAACTAGAACATGTTCTGGTTTATTAAGACTGTTAAGTGCTTGTAAAAAGTATTTAATAACTTTACAAGATCTTGACACTAGAGAAGTTGATAATCTTTTATATGAAATAAGAAAGGCTGAAAAAGTACATAAAGAAGAGATTAGTAGAGTCGGTTATAGAAAATATAAGGAGGATTAAATGGAATCAGCAAATGTTGTATTAATATTAGTTGTTGTTCTTTCTCTAGTTGTAAATATTGAAAAAAAGATAATTATAAAAGAACTTGATAGAAGTCTTGATTTAAGAGATGATAAAATAGCTCAATTAAGGAACGATTTAAATAAGACAATAGAAGATCAAAAAGATGAGATATATAGAATTAAGCATTATAATAGTGTTCTTGAGTATCAATTAAAAAAGTTTAGCAAAAAGGAGAAATCTCGTGAAAGAAAAAGTCAGTTTAACTGAATATAATAAAGGTTATCCTATATTTACAGGCTGTTTTTTAGTAGATCCTGTATTAGTGGGAGAAACTTTACAATGGAAACTAAGTAATTTTCATGTTACTTATGATTTCAATCCTGGTGATCCAAAATTTCCAGATAATATCATAGAAGGTGATTTTGCTAAAATAAAGCATATTGCAGTCTATCAAGATGCCAACATAGTAGCTTCAAGAGTTAATTTAACTACAATGAATGGTAGTATATTAAATCGTCAACGTGATGGTGGTTTACCACTTCACATAACTTGGGCACATGGTGAAGCTGCTCCAAAAGCATCTGGATATAGACTTAATAAACTATATGATGAATGGATAGTAGATAATGCTAAAGAAGGTATACATAATCATAAAGATGAATATGGTGAAAGCTGGAAAAGGTATAATACTATGTATGAATTACTTAAACATGGTTTTGATTTCCCAGATGATGAAGATCATTATAGTGAAAAAGATATGATTGTTTCTAGAGCATTTAAGGAACTGGAACCCATTGGTATATGGCATACCATGCGACAAGTTGATAATCCTGACGGAGTTAAAGTGTCACTTGAAGAAGAAGAATAAAAGATTGGGTAGTTGATCACTTACTATAATAGTGATAGGTAATCTTGCACTTTAGTCGAGAATGTAATATACAGGGGGAGCTCCTGTACGCTTTTGAGTTCTAAGCGGTAACATGAACTCAATAATTCTTTAACAATAAAAAATAGGAGGGCAAGATGCCTAAAATATTTTTCTGTGGAGAATCGGCTAGTTTTACTGAAACCGATGTAGAAGCAACTAACGTAGGTCAGTTGAGATCTGAATTGGATTTGGGAAATGACACCATAAACGTGAATCGTAATGTAGCTACTGATGAAGTCACTCTTCGTGATGATGATCGTGTTGCTGCAGTTAAGACTAATAAAAAAGGCGGCAAAAACGTCAATTAATTAGTTTAACTAAGTTTTTCGGTTCCGTTACCGCAAGCTTGAGGGGTGATGATTTATTTTGTCACTCCTCTTGCTAATAACATAAATAACATAAACTGGAGTTCAAAATGAAACTTGTAAAAGATTTTATAAATAGTTTTGACTATTCATTACTCCCTGTCGGGCCACAGGCAGATGTAATTGAAAAATTGGAAGAATTAAACAATGTTATCCCTTATGAAGTAAATATGAATAGTATTGATAGATATAGATTTAAAAAATATCCAAAAATAAAATTTTCTGTTACAAAAAAGTTCCATTGGTCTAGAGGAACTGTAAAAGATGCAAAACTTTGTAAAGATATTTTTGATGGAGTTGATATTCCTTATAGATCATTAGGTGGTTTATATAACTTATGGGAAAGACCAGATAACAGAAGACATAACTATTTTGGAAAAAGATTTAAAGATAAAGTTATGCATTTAGATAATGTATTAAGAAATAAAAGACGTGATAATGCAATTTGGCTCGAAGATAAAGATGAACTAAATAAATTAATATCTGTTGTAAAAGAATCATTAATTAAATCTTTTGCTGATTTTAAAAAATATGTTGAAACAACACCAGGTATTGATAGTGAATGTCATATGGTTTTTGCAGAGAGTGATATTAGAGATTATACAGCATTTGATAATATACTTCAATCTATGTGGCGTTTAGATAATAATGATTCATATATATTATTTGATAGATACAAGCGAAAAAACTTTAATGGCATAGAAGATCCTGGTTTGGTTTTAAATTGTAGTACTATTTATATAATGCATCAATTTCCAGATGCTATAATGAATATATTTCATGGAGATGAAACAAATCAACCAATGATGAAACTTCCAATAGGAAAAATTATTGTAGCATATGAAATAAATGTAAAAGATTTAATTAACATAGCTCTTGGAAATAGTATAGTTAAGCGTTTTAATAGAAATTATGGTGTAAAAGCATTTCATAGGCCTATATACAATGGTTTGAAACACCCATTTATAAATATACCTAGAAATAATAATCCTGGAGAATCTTCTGCTAATCATGAAAAAATTCCTTTAGATGAATGTAAACCAACTATGAGAAATATGGGAAGTAATTGTGCTGGAAATATGGATCTTCAAAGATATATACAAAATTTATCTTTTACTTCATGGGCTGAAGATATGTATACATGGGCAACAACTTTTAGAGTTGGAACTACACATCCATTAAATACTATACTAACAGCTTATTATGGACATCCAAGAAAAATGGATCCAAAAATGAGTGATCGTTATTTAGATGTGCAAGGATTTAGTCCAAAAAGTTGTTATGATAGCATGAAACATAGATTGGCTGGTAATGATCTTAAGGAAAATATGACTCAGATAGAATATATATGTGAAAATCATTGCTTTGACAATATTAGAAAAGACTGCTATGGATATAAAGTTGTAAAAAAGCATAAGATTGCTAGAAAAGTTGACAAATTATTTAATAATAATAACTCAATATATAGAGATATATCTAATTCTTTACAACCTCCGTCACAGGAAGTCGTACAAGACCTTAATGAATTTGTTCCGTTAACTAATGAGGAATATGATTTAGAAAGAGATATGATAGATTGGGTTCAAAATAACAGATAAGGAGCCGTAAATGGAATTTTACATTACAAAAAAAGCGTGGAAAAAAGTTATAGATTATGCTCAGGCATCCTATAATAAGTTTTCCTCAGAGATTGGTGGTTTTATGATAATGAAACAAGATAAAGAAGGTGATTATATATTATCAGAACCTGAAATCTTAAAACAAACTGTGACTGGTGGAACTACTGAAATGGAAAAAGAAGAAGTTGCAGATTACTATGTAAAAGCTGCTGAAAAACATGGGAATGATATTAGATTTGTATGGTGGCATTCTCATGCTAATATGAAAGCTTTTTGGTCTGGAACAGATACAAGTACGATGGAAGAATACAGTGGCAGCGATTGGGCTGCATTTCTTGTTGTTAACATAAAAGGTGAGCACAAATTTAGTGTAAAGATGTGGAAACCTATTGATGTTCTTGAGGATGTTGAACTTAATATACTGGGACAAACAGTACCGAAGTCAATTACCGATGAAGTTGAAAAATTATGTTCAAAACCTGAAATTCAAATACACACTACAACAAGAAGATATGGTAGAAATCAACTTGCTTTAGCTGGTATGGGATCTGGATGGAGTATGCAAGATCAATTAGAAGTTCAATCATATAATGATAGTTATGATGGAGCATATGGACTTAATAATCTTTATAGTGATGTAGAGAATATTAATCCAAATGAATTAAAAATATTGAAAGAGATTTCTGATGCTATTGAAGAACTTAATGATAATTACACCGAAGGAACTATCAATTATAAAAAGTGGATTTCATCTGTAAAATCGTTAAACAGAAATCTTAAAAAAGACAAAGTATCTTTTAGTATATATGAAGTTACGAAAAACAAACTTGACAATCATGTAGGTAATTATACTATGTATGATGCTAAGAATTTTGTAAATTATGGGGGGAATAATGAGTCGAATATCAAGGTTTAGTGACATCATTAACAACTTTGATAAGTTCCACTTTCACATACTAGGTTGCGGAGCTATTGGTAGTTCCGCAGCTACCCAATTAGCTAGATCTGGTGCTGAAAACTTTACTCTTTATGATTATGATAAAGTTTCAAATGCTAATGTTGGAGT
>VTLG01013148.1_pt1 | contig 23121 bp, 26 predicted proteins | sample 4694571 | NCBI WGS metagenome assembly VTLG01 (sample SAMN12604809, study PRJNA352737) | marine metagenome | biome: ENVO:00000447; feature: ENVO:00000209|ENVO:00000569|ENVO:01000036; material: ENVO:00002151; isolation source: viral sequences binned using virsorter ...
GGGTCTGTCGCTGCTACACCTGCTTCTGCTAACGCTGGCAGATTACTAATTTCAAGATCAGGCATTTCCCTTAACTAAGAACCAATGAACATATATTACGGCTGATCGAGCAATATGGGACTTTGATTTTCTTGAAGAATCTTATATTCATCTTCCTGTAACAAGTATCCAGGTGTTGCTCCTGTATTTAAAGTAATTACATCAGTCGTTATAAATTCAATTCTTGTCGTTATTTCTTGGCTCGCAGAAACACTAACAGCGACATTTGTTACGACACATTTAGCTTCGTACCAGACGGTATGAAGAGAAGTATTTGAATCTTTATAAATATAAAAACGTCCATCAAAATCTGCTCCTTGCTGAAGACGAATAATTAATTGAGCAAGGTAAAAAGGAAACTCTGGATCTTGTACTTCAGTCTTATCAGCTAAATCTGAACTGTGTTCCCATAAACAACTTAAAGTTCCTTGACCACTAATTAACCCTGCTTCATATTGCTTTCTAAATTGAGCACCTAAAGGAGTTAAATCAATTTGATCTCTATTGGTAGTAATTTCAAAATCTTGTACTCTGGCTAGATGTCTAAATCTAGAATTAACAGTTTGAATTGTTACTTGTTTAGCGGCACTAGGAGTAACAAGCGTTAGAGCATCTGATTGTCTTCCTGTAATAGCAGCCGCAAACGTACTGAATAATCTAATTCCACCCATTTTATCAACATAAACATACCAATTCCCATCTGGATGATTATGACCACTAACAAGTTCTAATGTGCTTTTATCAACCGTTGCGATTTCTACACGATCTCCAGTAATTAACGAACCAGAAAAACGGTCAATTGAAAATCTTTTAGTTGATGTATTTACGTCATGCGGATCTAACTTCGTTTGGATAGGGGATGACAAAGTATCCCTGCGAATCTCTACTTCGCCATTTTGTCCAAAATAAACAGCCACGATTAAGTAGTAAGAGTATCAGTGCTTGGAGCACCATCAGCTTCCCACGAAAAATCAACAGAAGAAATCTCTCCTACAGAACTACTCATAGAAACTGATGTGACATAAGCACCAAATTCAATATCTCTTGCATCTGTGTCTGAACCTGATACTTCTTCTAGTCTCAATTTCAAAGTAACTTTCTCTGATTCAGTTCCACTACCTTTTATAGCTGCTGTCAATAAAGCAGTTACGTTTGGAGTACCCGCAGCAGTATCAGTATAGTAATAAGCCCTTGCACTACCTGAATAACTTCTAACCCCTGGTTTTATTGTTCTATCTGTATCACCCATTGCCGTAATCTCAAGAATAGACATTGACTGTGAAAAGCTCCAGTTCTGTAGTTGAGCAACATTAGCTCCTCCTACATACAGCTTCCCATCCTTACCACTGAAATACTTCGCCACAGCCCTAAATTAAAAACATTGCGTTTATTCTACGGTGAATCGAGACAAGCGACAAAACTACAACTAACATTACTAATTCCTGGGAAAACACTTGTTACTGTTGGAGCTGCTGCATATCTCCATTTAAGGCTGTCATCATCTACGCTACCTGAAGATATATGAGAGCGAAGATCGCTTGAATATCCAGGTTCTTTCGCTACTGCTGTTAATCCTTTTACACCTTTTAACATCCCGTCATTAGAGAAAGTAACCCACCTAGTTTTTTCGTCTGCGGTATCCCAGTTTTGAGTGACAATACGATAATGATCTAATATCCATCCTGCTTCTTCATCATTTAAATTTGCAAAAGACAGAGAAAGCTGTGCATCTGTTCTTTTGTTTCCATAACGTAAATAAGTCTTAGTCCCGTCTAATGAAACAAAATCAGACATCGGAACTTCCCCAGGTTTATAACTTCTTCCCGAAGGAGTTAATTTTGGGAAAGGTTGTGCTCCTGTACCAGTTGTCATTGTGTTTTAGATAAAACGTCCTTCAGTATCCCATTTATCCAATATAGCTAATCTTCCGTATTGTCCATTTTCATCATCTACATAATTTCCGTTTGTATCTTTTCTCATGCTAATCAATGGTGTGTGTGTTGCTGCTAGTTCAATTAAACCATCATCTCCAAAAGTAATACTTTCAACTTTATAACATTGATTGGTTTTATTTGTTTTCCGAATTGTAAACAACGAACCAGCAAAACTAGCTAACGCACTTGAAGTATTAAAGTTAACACCCGCAGCAAAATCAACTTCTGTTTTACTTGAGTTCCAATAGTAAATATCATTTAATCCTGTGATCGCATCTTTGCTTACAACTTTACCTCCTTCAAGAATAGCTCCGTTCTCAAACCTATCGGTATGCTGAGTCGTTGAGTATACTCTTATGTAATCTCCTGGTTGCAATCTTTCTACATAATGAGGGGCTGTCTTAAATGTAATTAAATGCGTTGTTTTCTCTTTAGCACCAATAACATATTTGCCAAAATCTTTAGCATGTTGTTCGTTGGTACAAAAACCACTTAGATCAAAAGTTTCAACAGGATCATTTTCATGTCCATCTAATTTAACTACAACTGATTTTACTTCTGTAAAACCATTTAATTTTTCTGATCTATATAAAATATTTGCTTGAAATGTTTGCCTGTCTTCTGGAGCAAAATATGACACATTTAATTCATTAATATTTCCATCGGTAAATAATGCTTTGATTTCAATAGCTTGAGCTGGCTCGATTTCATAACTACCTGCTTTATAAGGGACAGAAGGTTTAAGACTGAATTTACCTCCAATAATTGTAAAATCTAATAAACAATAAGTAGCCTGTTCAAAAATAAATTCTCTTAAGTTGACTTTATCTGAAATCATACCGTCCCAGAAATATCTATTAGCTTTACAAAATTTTGCTGAAATAGTCATATTTGAGTCATTATTTCCTGCTTCTGTTATATCTACAGAATTTTCATTAATGATTTCTCCAGCTCCTAACGTTTTATCTGTTAGCAACGCATAAGCAATATCTGGAAATAAATGTGTTGCCCCGTTTGAATTTTCTATTAAACGATGAACTTTAATTCCTTTTTTAAAATAAGCAGAAAATTGACTAAAACTTGTCCACTCATTTGAACTATCAATTTGTAAGGCTGCATACCCTAAATCTTTATAATTAGAAGTTGTATCTTTTACAATTTCATTACAATAAATAATTTCGTGCTCTGGTCCTTCTAAATGACTAGATTGATCTCCTTCAAATAGCCAATAATCAGCAGCAGCATCATAAGGATTTAACTCAAAATCACCAACAACTTCACGAACATAATCATCAACTTCGACAGTTAATCTTTGCTCTGGAAGAGCTGTAAATCTATCAGTATAAGAATCTGGATTTATTATTATTTCTTGTAACCTAACACCCTGATTATCTCTATAATCACCATCTCCTGTTCCTGCAATATAAGACCATTCAGCGTACGATTGTTTAGTAGAAGTATTAGCCCAAAGATTTAATTTGACTTTTATTGTGCCAAAATCATCATCATCATTGGAATCAAGAACAAAAACATCTTGCGGATACCCTGTATATTGAGGAGCTTCTACTTCAACAGTTTCTTGTTGACGAACATAATATAAATCTGGTTTTCCTTTTGGATAATCTGTAGTAATAGGGTGCCCGTAACCTGGGTCACTAGAATCTTGACCCGAACCAGGAATACTAGGATCAATTACTGGATACATCTTGCCGCCTAAACCGTTTTCTTGTTGCGTATAATGAAACTCAACTCCAGTTACGGTTTTTCCTCCACCAAAAGTATTAGGAACATCCTCTTCATTATATTCACCAACAACAATATTTCCCCACGCAGGACCAGACTTTTGTTCTTCATTATCTGGGTCGTGACTAGTATTTATATATAAATTAAATAAAAGTCCAGAATCACCACCTCTCAAAATTAAAGTATGATTATCTCCTTGATAAGTAACAGTGTTATAAGATCCTGAACTTCCTGCTCTATAAACACTTGTTGAACCATTACCGTAATAAAATCTTGTCCATTGTGTTTGACTTTCACCTGTATATTTAAGTAAAGGAGCCGCAGAATTGCTGCTATAAGACGAATTGCCATTTAAACCTTTAACTACACCATCTTCTGTAATTAATGAAGTAGAACCAGTATAAGCAGGATCATTTGGATCAGTTACATCTGAATTGCCTAAAATCCATTCTGGGTTACTTATACTATTTTTTGTTAAAATAAATTCTTTGTCTCCAGCAAATTTTACTACTACATTATTTACAGTAGAAGTAAAACTTTGAATCCCTGTATTGCTAATAGCATTATTAGCATTTAATAAACTAACTTTTATACTGTTATTACTTATAACCGTTTTAATGACATTAGCTCCAGCCCAAGGTAAGAATCTGTACTCATATTGAAATTGAGGATGATCAATTCTTATATAATTATATTGAACCTCAGGGCTGCTACCTCTTACACAAAACAAACCACTATGACCTGAAACTTGAGAATTTGGTACTACATCTTGCCAGTCTGGTGTAGGTTCAACTCCAGCTCTTCTTATTTGTAATTTAAAGAAACTATATCTTGTAATATATTTATTAACATTTCCTAATGTCAAACTTGATTTGCCTTCGTAAATATCATCTAAATCTTTTTCAGGGGGCTTACTGTTTACATTTGCAAACGACATTTGTTTAAACACTTTAGACTTAAGACCTATCTCTGTTATGTCACAAGTTCTATTATCTGAAACTGTTCCAATGGTTGCTTTTTGAAGCGTATAAGTTGTTGCAGGATCATATAAATCCCTCATATATTGTTGATAGTAGAATTTGTGATCTCTTCTAAAAAGTTCAAAATACTTACCTTCATTGTTATACCAACTTGGGTTATTAACATGAGTTCCTAAATGTTCATTCGGAGTACATTGTATTCTTCCGGCTTCAAGAACAACAAATTGATACGATCTATCATTTGTTCCGTTTTCCCAAGGATGCTCATCAGCAACTTCACATCTAACTAAAGCTGTTCCAAGCATATATTGTTCGCCATAAGAAATATCATTGTCAGCTTTTTCTCTCATTGTTTCACTTATAGCGTCAACATCTTTCACCCCATGCTTCATATAACCAGGATCGTCACCTCTTTTATTTCTCCAATCTTCTTGATAGGCTCTACCCCCCCTTGGGTCGTTTGGAGCACCTATTACTTGATACCAAATTTTTGCGTCTTTAGGAATGTCCTGATTACCTAATTTGACCTGAGCTGCATTAGCAGAACCTATATTTTCAATTTTTATAAATCCTGCTCTTGCAGGCCATTTACCTAAGTTTTTCCTTCTTTTAGCAAGTGTTTGTCGTGCTGGTGGAACTGTATCATCATTTAGATCTGGTGATATACGAAGCAACTCATAAGGCAATCTAAAATAAGTAGCATTAGGAATAGGATTACTTAAACCAAAAACTGCCTGTGTTGTCGGATTTCTTGTTCCTGAAAACCATTCTTGATTATCGATTTTAAATTTTTGCTTATTGATTTTACTTCCTTTCCTTATAAAGGGAATATTGTCATTAGTTAAATTTATTTTTTTATCATTATAGTTATGTAATAACAAATCACCGATTGCATAACCTTTAAAGTCTGGGTCTTCTGCAAGTTCTCCTAAAGAAAACATTGCTAATATTTTTAATTGTTGATAACGACCCAAACTAATTATTTGCGACCATAAGAGTTGGGAATTAATTCTTACACCTCCATAATGTTTTGTTTTTATGCCATCTTCAGTTGTTTCTTCGTATGTTTCATAATTAGCAAAAACAAGAGGAATAATATCTCCTAAATTTGCTAAATCTTGAACACTATTAAACCCAAATTGAGGAGCAAATCTTCTCGTCCCACCAATATCAGCAGTTCTTCTATTTGAGCCTTGTCTTGTATCTGGTTTAGGTGTTAACAGGTATGCAATAACACTTAAAGCAACACCAACGACTATCTGTCCTAAAAAAGACAATCCAACGGCTGCTCCTGCTGCGTTGTAAACAAGTAACGGCCCTGATCTAATGTCAGGAATATGCTCATAGCCTTTTGGCCTTTCTTTTGACTTAGCTGCTACCTGTTCAACAAATTGCCAATACTCTTCTTCTGTTATTCCAAGGAGGTTACACAGATCTGCTTCCGTTGGAAGTAACACCCTTCTACCAAAAGGTTGTCTAGCGGACACCAAATCACCACCTGGCCTCCGAATGTTTTTCGGTAACTCAGCCATCCTTCCTCGTAATAAGCAGCCATGCCATAACCATCATCTGATTTACATAGACCAATTGTCCCTAGTTTAGGGGGTGATTCAACTCCCCACCGATTTAATTCTTCAAAAAAGATACTATAGTCTTTTCTTTTTAATCTTCGATACCAATCACGCTTTCCTTTTGGAACAGTAAAACCATAATGACCTAATACTGTACGAACCAAAGACAAACAATCTCCTGTTCCATGCTTTACAGGATCAGAACCTAAACGATATTCAAGTCCTATTAATTCATGTGGCTTCAACGGTTTTGGATTGTTCCTGTCAAAGGTAGTTGCTTACATTGTTCTGTTGATAAAGTCTTTTGAGGGACTTGTGCTCCAACAGCATCAACAGGAGAACTAAGCAAAAGTTCAATTGATTCTGGATCGTATCTCATGCCGGAAGCTAACCAATATTCTTTTGTTAACATTGATCTCTTAGAAAAATCATTATCATTCATTAACCATGTTTCAACATCAACGTAATATCTGTTTTCCACAAAATCTTTAACATGCCCCATGCTTAAAGAATTATTTGCAAGTATTAAAGAAGCTTCTAAATTATCTCCTGTTCTATTCATCGCTGCACCTTGATAAATAAAAGATAAATACGTATAACCTCCTACATCTGCATTGTATTTTCCATTTTGAAAAGTATGTTGTTCATTTCCGTTCTTATCTGTAACGGTAACAAAAGCAGTTAAAGCAACAACAGTCATTACATTCCTAACCTTGATCTAGTACTTCTACTATTTCTTAGTGTAGTTAAAGTTCTGTTCTCTCCAGCTTTTGCACCTTGAGATGTAGCAGTTGCAATAATTTGTCCTACAGCAGACTTAGGAACAAACTCTTCAGAGTTGAAGTTAAGAATAGGACCACTGTAATTAACAGTAGTTGAAGCTCCTCCACCAGCACCGACATGAGACGAACCAGTACCAGGAATTACAGCTTCACCTCTAGCACCTGCCGAGTAACGTTGCATACTTGCAGCCATCTTTGATGCAGGGATTATGTATTCATCTTCTCCAGCTTCTCCTACGAGTCCTAGAGTTGGTCTTGTAACCATTCCACCAGTAGAGAATGATCCTGGTGGGAAAGTATTTCCATATTTCAAATTATCTGCGGCAACCATCGCACCAGTTCCACCTTTAGCAACACCTCCAGATCCAAAAGTAAACGCTTTATCTACAGCAGATAAAATTGCTTTTTGAAGAATTATTTGACCGATCTGTTTCAATATTCCAGATAATGCTTCTCCTAAAGTTTTGGTTCCGTCTATTAATCCTGTAATTGCATTAGTTAAACCTGTTGCAATCGTGTCTTTTATTTGATTCCACAACTCAAGTTGCGCTCTAAGACGTTCTTCTTCTTTAACCGCATCTGTAACTTTTACTCTTTGATTTTCTATTTGTGTTTTTTGAACAGCAGTTAATTCTTTATTGTCTCCAAGTATCTCCTTTGTAATAGCTCTCATTCTTTTTTCTATTTCAGCATGAGTAGTTCCACCTTCTAATGTGTCTTCTAAGACTTGTCGCTGTTCAGTTAAATCTTGTAATTGATCTTTCGTAATTTGGTTAACAGTTTTTTGAACAAGTAACCCTGCATTCTCTAAATCAAGAATTTTTTGCCTTTCTTGTTTTAATCCCAGGATGTAATTAATAGCGTCCGTTTTGTTCTCAAAGGTTTGACCCTCTACTGTTACACCTTCATCACTTTCTCTATCAAAAGGCGCTTTTTGAATATCGATCCATGTTTGCTGCAACTCATTCATTCTTGCATCTGTTCCTGCTTTAGTAGTCGCCTTTGTCCTAGCTCCTAATCCTCCGTCTCTATCTAACAAATTAAATCTATTGGCAACCCAAACACCAAATCTCGCAAGAGTAGCCTGAATCCCAAGTATTGCTCTATCAAAATCGTTTTTCCATTTAGTTGTAGCTTCTCCCCATTCTTTAAGTCCTTGAACACCTTCAGCTCCAATAATCCGAGCCATTTGCCTTGAAGCTTCGCTTAAAGCATCTGTTTTACTAGCTACATCTACATAAGCTTGTATTTGTTGTCCAATAGCAGTTCCTCCTACTCCCATTGCGGCAACAATGGCATCAACATTAGGTGTGAATTTATTAAAAGCTTGTCCTAATGCTGTTATTTTTCCGACAAATTGATCAATCTGTTGTCCTAAAGCACTTAGTAAAATCTGAGCACCAAATCCTTTACCTCCTTTCTGTGCTATCGCACCAGCAACGCCACCTCCGACAGACCCAACGCCTCCTCCAAATAACATTGGGAAACCAGCTCCAAGCATTAAGTTTTCTCTAAACCTCATATTTCTTTGCTGCCTAGAACTTCTCATTCTTTGAAGCCTTGACCATGCTTCATTACTTACTGGTCCTTTCCATTGTGTTCTTTCATTTCTTCTAACAGCAAGAGGAGATTGAGTAGTTGCTGTTTCTCTTTGTGCAGCTAAAGACATTGCTGCGTCTTGTTGTTGTTGTTTTGTTAATGCAATACCTTGATTCAAACGTCTATAAATAGCTTCTCTTTCTTGTAATTCAGCATTAATACGACTTTCTAGTTGAACAACAGATCGAGCAGCATTTTCATATTCTTTTCCTTCTGTTGTAACTTTCTCCGCTAAACGTAATTTAGCCTCTCCTAAATTCCCTTCTAAACTTGAAAGAAAACCTGCACCTTTAGCACCTGGCCCTGCTGGACTTCCATATTGAGTCCAAACTGGCCCTTTCATCATTGCGTCTTGATATTGCTTTGCTAAAAGAACTCTTTGTCTTGTTTCGTCCGTTATTGCATTTTCTATTTCTAAAATTTGCCTTGAAATAACTTGAAGCCTTCCTTCATCTCTTATTTCTGTGTTTTTAAGTTCAGCTTTTTTCTTAGCTTGTTGAAGCTCTAATCTTTCAATACTTGAAGGCCCACGCCTTGCAGCCATTACATCTGGCCTATCAAGTGCTTGATCCCAAAGATTCTTACCAACCTGTCCAGGGCTGATTAGCCCCATCATCATTGCACCAGCTACGTTATACATTTCCTTCAACATCCTTGCGACACGATTGATCGCTATAGCTGCTTGACGTTCAAATGCAGTAAAAGCTTGTGCAGCAGAAATAATTTGATTTAATCCGTTCCATGCAACAGTTACGCCTGTAATTCCTTCTAAAATCTGTGCTGTCCAACGTGCATTAACAGAAATATTCTCGTTCAAGAATTTCCCTAATAAAGGAATTTTTTGAAGAAGACGACCAAATGCTTTATCTACTACAGGTACTTTCTGAGCTAAAGCATCAATACCTCTAGCAGCAACTATTTTTCCTAATCTTGTTCCTAAAGCTTTCTTTCCTGCACCTCCTATTGCTCCAGCCACTCCTCCTAATATTCCTAATCCTCCTTTTGCTGCTTGTTTTGCAAGATTTAATGCTCTTACTGATCCATTAATATCTGCATTTATAAGAGCTGTTCCAATTCTTGATTTAGCTAATTCTTTGTTGTATTCAAATTGTGCTTTCTTAACTCTTACTGTTGCTTCAACCCATTCTTTAGTACCTGCACGACCAACAACTAATTCTTGTTGCTCTTTCTTTGCATCAGCCAAGCTCTCCTTAAGACCAGCCAAACCTTTTTTGGTTGCCTGTGGCCCTTGCATGACCTCTGTAACTCTTTGTATTTCAGTCTTTAATTTTTTATATTTTTCACCTCCTATTTCTACTACTGATAATGTTCTTTGTAACTCATTCTTGTAAACAGATAAAGCTGCTGTTATTTGAGGAAGTGTTTTACCATAACGCAATAATTCATCAACACCTTTAAAAGCATCATTTCCAACAACACGACCTGTTGCATATAGATCTTTTTCTACTTTTATTCGTTCAATTTGTGCTAAACGTAGTTTTTGCTCTGCTCTTGTTTGTGATTCAACAGCACCTACATAAAGATCTCCTGCGACTTTTGCATTAGCAGCAACTTTATTAAATGCTGCTGATTGTGCTCTTAGCCCTGCTTCTGTACCAGCTAACTGTCTTTTCCCTGATTTTATTGTATTAAAATATTCTCTTAAAGCTTCATTTGCTGCAAAAATAGCGGCTTTTCTTGGAGTAGTTTGTCCTCCTGCTCCACCCATTGCTCTTTTATCATCAAAAGCAATTGGGACTCGATTTAATTGTTTTAACGAGTTTTGTAAACGGTGAACTGAACCATTAGCATCCTTTAATTCTCTTTTTAAATTTGCTAAATCTTTCTTTGCTTTTTCAGCACCACCACCCTTATATACACTTTGTAATTCAATAATTGCCTGTTCTACTATATTCGCCACGACCAGAATCCTTAGTTCTCCATCAGTTTACCTACTCCTACGAATTTTTTGCATTTCTTTCTCTTGATCTTCGTTAAGAACTTGAAAATAAGCACTCCAACCCAATATTTCAGCCATAGTCATTTGACGGATTTCTGTTAAAGATTTACCTAACTCCTTCGCAATACCAAATTGCAACATTAACAAATTATCTTTACGCAGCTCCGCACTTAGGATTTTGGGTCGATGTCATCATCCTCTGTATTAATAACCGCAAGCATCAAAATTTGAAGATCAGCATCCCTTACTTCATTCTTTAAAACATCAATTTCACCAATATTAAATAACCTACTACCATTTTCATCTAACGCTTTTGTCATCAAAAGCCTTAAAGCAAATTCATTCGCATCGTCAGATTTAGCTCCTTTTTGTGCTCTCTCTCTTTCTGCCATTGTCAAAGGTGATACCCACATCTCAAATACTGTTCCATCAGATAATTCAACTTCCTTCTTTGTAGCTTCTAAATTTGCAGCTTTCTTTAAACGATCTATCGCTCTTAATGGTGAGCGTGATGCTCTAGAACTTGATGTCATAGTAAAAATTTATATGCTAATAGTCTAGCGTAATAAACAATAAAAAACCCTGCTAAAGAGCAGGGTTCTTGGAACATTCCGATTCCGTAACTATTATGAACGACTAAAATCGAATGTTGGAACACCAGCAGGACGGAAGTTAACTGTTACTGCTTGTGCATCATCAGGAGTAACACCTAAAGAAGCAGAAGTTAATGTTGCGTCAAAGCTGATAAAACGACTAAGAGTGTCACTCACGGTTCCACCACTATATACACGGTCTGTATAAAGCTTAAATGCTGCACCAACTTGTTGACGCTGAAGGACATCTTCAATCATGCGGTTAGAAAGAGAAGCATCTTCGTTTGTCATGTAAGCAGTTGCACTACCTGAACCATCACCAAATCCAGCAATGTACTTTCTAAATGGAACATACTGACCAGGATCACCACCGATTGTAGTTACATCAATTTCAGCTCTTTCGATCTCGAAAGACCACTCACTTACTTGACTAACTGATTCAAAAGCAGAATAAGCAACTTGAAACTCATTAGGAGCTGCTGCTGTTCCAACGTCAGTTAGGTTTACAGCAGAGCCACCAGCAGATGCAGATACAATCAATGCTCCTGTTGCTGCTGTATAAGTAATAACGTAGTAAACAGTTCCAGCACTTAATCCAGCAGGTAAAGTTCCTGTTCCTGATCCACCTGTAGAAGAATCAATCACACTAAACTTAACTGGATCTCCAACTTTAAGATTCAAGTAAGTCTCAACAACCATTGTCTCAGTACCAATGGTTACATCACCAGTACCAAAAGTTCCTGTTGTTCCTGCTGGTTTGTAGTAGAGAGCACCTGATGTGCCAGATAAACATGTAACGGCCATGAGGCTGCTGTAGAAATTTACCTATAGATTAGCTCAAAACTGTGGCAACGTAAGAAGTTTCTATTCTTCCCATAAATAATGGTGAATTTTCATTACTAGAAAAGCTTGGTCCTTCAATAGATCCGACCTTAAAATATGTCCCAGTAGTCCCTTTAGTACTGTCATTTAAAGTTTCTAATACATCAACAGCAGTTGTAATTAATGTTTGATTTCTTGCTGGCCCTTCTCCTTTTTTACTGAAACAACGAATTACAATTGCTCCTCTAGCGTTATCAACACTAGATGTCAAAGTTGGATCGTTTGTTAAGCCGAATGTAACATTTACTCTTACATATTCAGTCGTACTATTAGCTGGTGCAGCAGTAATGTTGTCAAAAAAGACAGGAACCGCAGGACTTAACGCTCCAAAAGCACTAAGTAATGGGTTTTCAACTTTTGCTCTAATTTTTTGATAATTCATTTATTTAGATAGGACAATTCCTTGTTTTACTCTTCTTTGCATTTTGCCACCTTTCATATAAGTCGTGTACCAATCTAAAGGAGCTGTGGATCTGTTCCTGTTTCCACTTCCTTCAATTTGACCTCTTTTTCCACCATCAGGTCTAATACCTCTAAATAGAATTTCACCTTCAGGTCCATATCCAGGGAACTGAAAACCATCTTTAGGAACTTCTAAATCCATTGCGACTCTTGCATGTTCAGCAGTATTTCCAATTCGTATTTTTTTGACTCTTTCTACATCTCTTTTAGATACTTTCAATTGAGGAATATCGCTTATTTTATAAGGAAAAGAGCCACTTCCTGAGATGCCAGTACTTAAACTTGTGGCAATATAACTATCTCTAAATTCTCCAGACCATACTGGCCCTGCTTCTGCTAAATCATTCATTATATTTTTTGCAACTGTTCTAATTTTGATATTATGTTTTCTTCTTTCTTTTAAGACAAAAGCATCTATTCCTTTACCTTCAAAATTCTTTGCCATTACTGTGGCCTCACGATCAATGTATGAAATATAGGCTTATCTCCTCTCGCTGTTTGAATATTAATAATTTTCCCTTCTCTAGTAGCTCCTGCCTGTGGATATTGAAGACGATCTGCTTCAGTCGGATAATAATCTCCTAATTCATTCGCTCCAATAACAACTTTTAAATCAGTCGTCTGATATAACCCTTCATCTTCACTAGAACTGATGTTTAAAATTACTCCTTTCACGCTTACATTTGTATCCGAACCAGTAACACCACCTGTATCTGGGTCGTATGTCTTTGGAGTTGTGCTTTTAACAAAAGTTAATGTTTGCCCCCATGTATTAAGGACACTTGCTGGTACGTTTCCAAATACATCATCAATTTTTGCCATAATTAACCTCTTACCACCCGAACTTGATAGCCGCCAGCTCCACCAAGACAATAAGCACCAAGATAGGACTGAAGCCAAGGATACACGTCAAAAACATTGTTCACGTTGCCAGTAGCAAGACTAGCTTCGTTGTATTTCACCTTTAGTTCACCAAGTTCTACTTCTTTTGCAACGCCTTCTGTGCCAGTATTTCCTGTCATTGCATCCGTATCATTAGCTAACGCTCTTGCTAATTCATATTGTGCATACTTGATTTTTGCAGGAATTGAACTGCAATCAAGCTCAACATCATCAACTTGAAAATTATTTCTAGGCCATTTTAATGCTTGTGATTCATCACATCTATCACCATAAAAATTAAGGCTGTCGATCCAACGACAAGCAGAAATTAATGCCCGATTTTTTTGATCGTCTGATTTATTTGTCCACGTTGAATCATCAGGAGAAGTTTCAAAATAACTATTGGCCTCTGCCAATGTCACATAGCTATTGGAGCTTTCTCCTTTCAAAGTGGCGTGAATAGTTGCTGCCACGCTTATCTCTCAAACATTGCTTTTATTGTAGCGTCATAAAAAAGCCCCACCCGAAAGTGAGGCTCTTTTATGCAGATCTATGGAAGATCAAACTTACACTAGATCAAAGTGTTGTTGTGTCTAGTGGTGTGTTAACTGTTAACTGAACCATAGGAATTAGGTCTGCATCATAAGTTGCAGTCCAGTTATCCTTGTTACCAAGAACACTATTGGTTGGGTTGTCAGCAGCATTACCCCACTTAGTACCCATGATGTGATAACAAGTGTGGTAGTCAACAGAAAGTACATCCTGCTTGGATAATACGTTTCTATCAGCTTCAATTCTGAGATCTTGCTGAACACCTTCCATGATTGTTCCAGACTTGACCAAGTAGCAGTAGTACTCCTTGATATGACCAGAAGATCCAGGTTGAACAGCATTAACCTGAGAATCCATGATGACGTTCATGCCAGCGAATTGACCAATGCTTCTAGCATTAACGCCAACTCCACCACCACCCCAAGTAACAGCTCCACCAGAAGTTAGTGAAGAAGTTGAGAAGGTTAATAGTCCTACCTGATAGAGATAGAAACCGACATTTGGGTGAACAATAAGAGTATCTAGCTCATCACCACGCTCTCCAAGCAAAGCTCTTGCTGTTGCTACGTTTGCAGCAGTCAAGTAGTTAGCTTCAGCAGCACCAGAAGCAGCAGCTTTAGCTAAGTCAGAAGCATTAGAACTAAGAGCTGTACCAAATAAACCATGTAATTGATAGAACAATCTTTGGCTATTTAGTTTATTGATCGCATCAGCAATTTGATTGCGGATTGCGTTCATTGGATCTTCACCAGCAGCCAATGTTGCAATGTCATCTACAGCGTATGCGAAACCTCTGTGGATGATTGTTGCAATCTGGGTTGCTGTACCAATTTTCTGAGGTGTTAAGTAACCAGCACTTGAGGTTCCCCAAGTAGCGGTTCCGTTCATTACCTCTTCTGTTGGTGCGAGAGGGTTAAACTCAGGAACTTGGATGCGTGTACCGCCTTCTCTTGAATCAAGGAAGCTGTTTCTTACAACTGCTCCACTTTTTACAAAAAGACTGCGTTCTTTAATTGCCTCTTGCACATAGCGAGACAAATTATTTCTTTTTACGATGTCCGCTAACAGGACACCGCCAGAGTAATTCTGAAACGGGGCTGCCATTTCAATTCGTGGGGATTAAATTTGCGGAATCCATGTCACAGACACGGCTGTTAACTCCACAGAAGTTAACTATGTGGAAGCTCCTGCCTCTTTCTTGAGCACAGCCGCAAGATCAGGCTCGGAACTTTCAAGGATCATTTGCCTTGTTAGGTTAATACTACCTTCTTTCCACGGATTAAGCATACCTGGAGAGACATTTGATGTGGGAGTTGGTTTAGCACCCATACCAGCAGCAGAGCTAGGTTTGAAGTGGTGTTCCCATCCACTACCAGGATTTTTTAGGTTCCCTATGTAAGATCCTAGGTCTTGCTCAACACCTCCGTTAAGTACAACAACTTCACCGTTTTCGTTCTTTTTAAGTTTATCTTGAAGAAGAGATAACATTTGCTCTGCGTTTACAGCACCAGAATTACTGATTGCTGAAAGTGCCGAAGTCTTAATATTTGCAGCCTCATTGGAGGTTTTTAATTGCTTTAATTCTTCATTTAAAGTATTTATTTGTATGTCTTTTTCTTGTGCTGTTTTGTTGGCTTCTTCCCAGAGGTCTTTCCATTGCCCTTGGTCTTGTAACTCTTTTTTTCTTTTTTCATCTTGTTTTTTGTAGACACCATCTAATAACTCTTTCGTTTCATCTAAACGAGTTGAGTATTTTTGTTTTGTTTGATCTAATTCTTTCTGTAATGCAGAAATTTTAGATTCATACTCAGCCTTAACACTATCAAGGTTGGGTGCTTGAGGGATTGTAGTCTCAGCCACAGGCTGTTCAGCAGGAGCCACAGACTCAGGCTGGATGACTTTTTCTTCCATAATTAAGCGTCAGTTTTTTTAGGAGTAGTAGTTTTTGTTGCTTTAGGGGTTGCCACGGGAGCTGGTGCTGGTGTTGTTTCTGGTGTAGATACAACTTTTCCAGCATCTAAATCAGTTGCCCGAACACCTGATACGGAAACCCATTTTCCGTCTACTAACTCTACAGAAGGCATGGTAAAAATAGTATTTCCTTATTATTCTAGTCTATTAATTGTTTTCAGCTTCGTTTGCATTAGGTAATACCTCACCCTGCACTAAAATATCTCTAAATTCTTCCCTATCTATCACTTGTTGATCAAATAGTGAGGTTAAAGCTGTTATATCTTGGCCGATTAGCCTATCAATATCAAAATCACGACTAATTTTAATTTCTGGTGGCTCTAAACCTAAATAATCAGCCGATAAATTAAATGCCTTTTGCATTTTTTGTTCTAAATCCAAAGAAACCATCGAAAGCATTGAATTTGTATCTACACGATCCAATCGACGAGCATCTGCTGATTCTGCAACAAATTTTTGCTGTGAAAGTGTACTAATTCCTAAAGTTGCCATTTGCAACTGTAATTCTTGTATTTCTGCTGCTTGAGCTTCAAACGCACTTGCTGCTGGTTCTACATAATAAACTTTATTTCCTGGTTGGGTTGCCATTGCATAGTTAACACTTATAGCCATATCCTTTGTTTGATCATCCCATCCCTCCATTACCAATAATGGCTGTGAAGCAACGTGCAAACTATGAATCAAGTCAGCTTGACGTTGAAAATGTGCCAAATTCAAATAAGCAATATCTAATAACGGTGGTTTACTTGTCATCGTGTCTGTTTTTCCTGCATAAACAGTTACTAACGGTATTTCACCTAACGAAAACTCACCTGATTCGACCAATTCATAATCTTTTTCATTAGCAGGAGAGTCAAAATTACCTGCAAAACTCTCATCTTGCGTATACATGTCTTTTGTTGTCTCTTTTTTCCTAAAAATCTTGTATTGACCTGGCTCAATCACTCTAATTTGATCAAAAACCTTCTCTCCAAACTCTCCTTCAGGTACAACAGCCTGTTCTGCAATTCTCACCTGTATCAATTTTCCATAATTAACCTCTCGATCTAATCTCCAACCATAAATATTTGCTGGATCGACTTCAATCCAATACGGTCTACGGTTTTGATTTCTTTCTTCTGCAAGACTTCTTGCTCCTGTAGGTGCAGGAAAATCAACAAGGGTATTGCTATGACCATAAGTTAAAGCACAAATTAATAATCTTCTTGCATACTCATCTAAATCCGATCCACATCCATCAACATCTTTAACAAATACATCAGTCCAATAAGGATCACCAATAACAGTAATTGGTTTACGAAGAATTAAACCTGTTGCCGCCCTAACTAATCGTTGCGTATAAGGAGAAAAAACAGAACGGTTAACTCTTGATAAATATGCGTCATAATCTTCTCTCGGCTCTAACGGTAAAAATGCTTCGGAATTATCTCGTAAATATTCAGTTCCATTAGTAACAGCTTTCATTATTTCCCACGCCTTCGTCATATCTAAAACTGCTCTTGTTTTAGAAAATGGATTGTCACCCCCACCTAAATAGGTTTGGCTAACAACATTTGTACGAATTGCCCCTGGTACAGAGTATGTCATCTAACTTTTTAAAACACTTAACATTGCCTACAGTCTAAATGACTCAATAGATCCTGTAACCTGTCTGTCCGAGGGTTTCTGGTTTGGCTAAATTAAATTGTTGTAAACATAAATAACCGAAAGCATCAAAAGCATGATCAACACCAAGATTTTTATTCGGTAAACCTGTGTTGGGGGCATAGGTTAGCGTCCTTAATGACTTAATTAATTCTTTGCATCTTGGATGAATAAATGTTCTTCTAACATTATTTGCATCAAATAATGCTGTATTAACTGCTGTAATTTTATCTCGAACTTTCCACGGTGCTTTGGGTGCAGATACATTAAATCCACTTCTTCTAAGGATGCTGTGATCTGTCGCTCCAACACCAGCAGTCTTACGTGCTCCTCCAGTAGGGTCAGGACAAGCTATAACCCTTCTTTCTATTCCGTAACGGCGTGTAACCTCTTCAGCAAAATCCCACGTTGTAGCACCTCCTGTCATAATTATTTCATCGAAAACATATAAAGTATCGTCTTTCTTTACCGCACATATCCCTGACATTGGATCTACGTTAAAGTCAACTCCTAACAACAATGGCGCAATACTTATATCTTCTGCAATCGTTGAAATATTGTCATCGCCAAAACTTATTGCCACTAAACCAGTTAAATTTTCAAAACTTGCTTCAAATTCTTGCCTAAATGTACGCTCATCTAATTGTGCCCTAGCTGCCTCAACCTCTTCTTTTGGTACGTTTCCCCCCTCAATTGTTGTATAACACCACCTTTTCCACTCTTCTGTAGGATCTTCTTTGCAATAACACCATAAATCATAAAACCAACTAGCCGTTCCATCAGGAGTACTGATAAATAATGCCCAACCTTGTTTATCTGCTAACGCAGGTCTTATGACTTCAAACCATACTTCGGCTCCCATAAATGCAGCCTCATCTAATACAACACCTGATAAACTTCGGCCTCTTAAGGCCATTGCATTTTCTGTTCCCTTTAATTCGATGGACGATCCATTGACAAGATCAAGTCTCAAATCTGTTTCATTCTTGGTCTGTATCCATACTTTTGGTACTAACTTTTTTAATGCTTTCCATGCAATATCTTTTGCCATCCGATAGGTCGGAGCACAATAAAAAAATGTTTCGCCTGGCTTGCTAATCGCTCCACGAAGAAGCTCGATACAACTTAAATATGATTTGCCAAATCTTCGACCTGCTACTAATACTCGAAAGCGTTTTTCACTATTAAATACTTCGCCTTGTGCCCATCTTAAATTTATTTCTGGTGCGGTTTTTACAGCCATAAGGTATTAATTTTAAGAGATTTTGATAGATACCCCCCTATTTTTACTCCAAAACGCTTGTAAAAGGTTATTATTCTATCAATAACGTTATTTTGAGTTGCGTCTGTGACCGATTCATGTCTTAACAGCTTTGATGCTGCACCCGTACCAGAAAAAAAAGAAGCTAGGCGAACTGTAGGAAATAAGAATCCTAGAATGTTGGTGGAAGCTAGACAACAACGACTTTATAGAAGGCAGTTGGAAGGTTTACCAGCTAGGCAACTTGTTATAGATCATGCAAGTAAAGAAGGTGTTTCAGTTGCAACAGGTTGGAGCGATTGGAAACAAGTTAACGCTTGGAACGAAGAAGATTGGCAAAAAGATAGAGAGAATATGTTATCTCGTCTTCAAGCAGCAAGACTTAGACTTTATGAAAAAGCTATACGGAAGGGGCAATTACAAACTGCTGCTCAAGTACTCGATTCTATAGGTAGGGTTATAGGGGAAAGTGTTGAACATGTCAGTATTCAGGCTCCTGAACTCTCTATAAAGGTCGAATCTAAACAGGACTTACCATAATCACGTAGAACTTAGTTTCGGATATATATTTAGGTTCAGGGGGCCCTGCTGGGGTTATCTACATTTTCGAGACGTACCCCCTAATACGTCTACCTGTTGGAGTAGTTGCTATCGTAATCGGCTAACGTCTACAATTAATTGACGTTCTAAAATAATCTGATAGAAGAAATATTTTTAAACGCGGATTCACGCGAAAAAATATTTTAGAAATTAAATTGTTACAATGGTTGTAATTTCTATCTGATTATGATAGAATTAAATCAATGGGGAAGAATTAAAAACTTTTCCATTTAAGAACCTAGAAAACCAGTTAGAGCAAATCACCACATTCTCAATAGAATCTGTGGCGAGATCTTAAAGCAGTAGCTCCTGATGTAGCTTTTAACAGTTGCAGCAGTGCTAGAGCTAACAGAATAAAAACAGCTCTACAAATAATTTTCCATTCTTAATTTCTCATTCATTCACATTATGAACATTAGAAAAAAGGAACAGACGATCTACGAAAGCAAGGCGGGTGATTATCTGCACAAGTCCGAAGTTTTTATCTTTGAGATAATCGAAGATACAAGCGGGAGCTGCAAAGAGCGTATGGTTAAGCTAACCAACAGAACAGAAGAAAACGACATTGTTCTATTAGTCAGAATTGATGCGTTCTCTGAAGCTGTTGCGGCTTTCCGTTCCTTAGCTGCCAATCGTTTTGATCATACAAGCGGATACAGCGAAGGCGAAGAGATCAAAAAGCTTTCACAAGCTTTTGAACCTGTTACGCCTTGGGAGGATTAAATAAAATCATTAGGCCAGTAATTAAAAAACCCTAGCTAGTCACTAGGGTTACTTTCTTTTTTCTCATTATGTCACGTACCAAAATCAAACAACTAGGAGCCAATCGGCAAGAGATCCACTTATCAGACGGACGAACTATTTTATTTGTCAGTTATGAAACTGTGGTAGCTGGTCTTATTCCTATTTTTGATAAAGAGCTTCAAACTTACATAGACACTTATGTAAGAACTGAAGTTAACCACTCAAAAACTACCCAAAAACACATAACAATGTGGCTAGATGGAGTAGAAGCAGAGGAAAGGTCACAAGACTTTTTCGATAATTTACTTCCATTGGTAGGTTAAAAAATGAGCTACGTTCTACAGAATCCGTACCAAAGGAAAACCGTTCTCCATCTGGAGGACGGTTCAACCGTTGAAATTTCAGAATTTCAGCTTCGCACTTTGTTGGTGATGCTTTACAGCAAAAGCAACATAAAAAGAAAAGCGGTTACATGGTTCAACTCTTATTTTGGAGTTAGAAAAACTTTTAAGTTTTGGCAAAAGACATTTCAGCACGTCAAAGACCATTTTGACCAAGGCCGAACACTCAAAGATAAAAAAGGAGTGCAACTTTAAAAAAAAGCCTAGATTTCTCTAGGCTTCCTTTTTTCAGGATTTTTCAAAAATAGAAAATCTTGTGAGCATTAATTTTTGGTATAGAAATTTATTTTTAATTTTCAATTCTTCATTCAGGAGAAAATCCCAGTCATCTTGTTGAATGTCTTCTAGGGAATTGAATGGTTTTAGGCGTTCGGGTTTTTCATTCATAGAGTTTTTACGTTCCAGCTCTAACTTTAGGGCTTCAGTTCCGTGATCATGAATGAATTGCTTAAGTTTTGACACTTTACTTGTTATTTTGACAATAAGAGGCTATCATAGAATTATTAACTTACAAATCTGATTTATGAAACTTCTAACAGAGTCACTTAAGAAAAGAATCCCTCCTTTTCGTTCTCAGGACAGTAAAGGCGACAACGCTACTGTTTACGCTAAGTTTTTCTGTCCTTGGAATAGCTGGACGTGGTATGTAACAGAATACGATCCAAAAACAAATGAATGTTTTGGTTTCGTTGATGGGGATTTTCCGGAATTTGGTTATTTCTCTGTAACTGAATTGGAATCTGTGAAACATCCTCAACTAATGCTAGGCATTGAAAGAGAAATACACTTTGAGCCAATCAAGCTCAGAGATATTGGAGAGATCAAATAATGACTCCTCTAAAAAATATCATTCTTGACGCTATCAAGAAAGAAGATTCTTATAACCCTAATTGGACTGAAATTCAGTCCTTTAGGTGGTTATTAGAAACTGCATTACGTTCCAAAAGCTACGACTATGAAAAATACGGAGCGATATATGCTTTAAAAGAATTTTTTATGGGTATTGGTATTCATATTCCAATTTGGACGGAAGAGATCAAAAGTTTAGGGTATGACGAAACAACATACTGGGAAAATTTAGCTTTAACCGTACTAAGTGAGGTTGATTAATGGAAAGAGACATGGAAAAAATCATTGAAACATTACAAGCTCATGAAGCTGATAATGCTTTGATTAATGATGTTTTGGTTATGATCCTAAATAATCAAATTCAATCAACAAGAACTACAAAAAATTGTTTATTAGAAATAAAAGAAAATATTGAAGCTGAACGTACCAATAAGAATAAAGCTATTGAGATAATTAAAGATTTTGTTGTTGACATAGCTGAAAGACTTATCGTTTTGGAGAAAAAATTATGAATTTTAATGTTTCTATTAACTGCGATAATGCAGCTTTTGATGATGATCTTACAGGTATAGAAATCTGTAGAATCTTACAATCAATCGAAGATAAATTACAGCATATAGGTTATATCGAACCACAAGAAAACATGAACGGACGTATAAGAGATATGAACGGTAATACTGTTGGCAGTTGGGAGTTTACACAATGACTTCACAATTTCATCCTCCTAAAGGTGGTTTTCATAATCAAAGACGTGATAGTTATAGGTATCACGGTAAGAAAATTAAAAACCATAATGATCCTTCAGTATCTTTTACTCATGGATTATTAGGTGATGTTAATTTTGATTTTTGTTATTTAAATGGAAACGGTAAACGTACCAAAGCATTGATTGATTATTGGAATAAAAAAAATAAAGATAAACATTTATACGAAAAATTTAAACATAAAATTGGTAACTATAGGAGTCCTATAGGTTATGCAAGTTGGGATTGGGTTAATAATTGGTTGCTTCAATTTCAAGCTGAACCAATGCTTATGGATTTAGCTAAAAGTATGGCTAGAAAAAATGATGATGAATTACATATACTTAGTTCTATTGAACAAACTATCATCACATCTAGTGCTTTATTACATTCTAATCTGCAACCAATATATTTAACTAGAGCAATTACTGAAGATTTAGCAAGAACAGATTTTAAAGGTTTTGATGCACCACCTAATGATATTTATCCCGTTTATACTTTTATGTTGCCTAAAAGTAGTGTATCTAATTCAATGATGACGTTTGAAGAAAATACTATTACTGATGATTTTTATACAATTATTGTTATCTCTCATAAAGCATATATAGAAACTTTAGAAACATTAGCGAATAGTTGGAAAGATCATCCTAAAGCAGTTAAAGGAGTTAAAGCTGTATTAACTAAAGATAGTTATGTTCCAGACGATCCAAGACTAAATATATTTGAAGCTGGTTTTAAAATGATTGCTTTATCGAACCAAGCTGGATGGTGTATTGGAGATTTTATATGGAAAGAAGGGACTAGAGATTGGCAAATTATTGTTAGTGATAAAAATGTAAATTTTGATTATGACGAAAATAAACCTGCTGATGAACAACATCCTAAAGATGTAAATGATGGAAAAACTTTTATGAAAATGAAAGATGCTC
>VTLG01014879.1_pt1 | contig 23117 bp, 17 predicted proteins | sample 4694571 | NCBI WGS metagenome assembly VTLG01 (sample SAMN12604809, study PRJNA352737) | marine metagenome | biome: ENVO:00000447; feature: ENVO:00000209|ENVO:00000569|ENVO:01000036; material: ENVO:00002151; isolation source: viral sequences binned using virsorter ...
GCAGTCGATCCAGAAGTTGAAGGAAGTGCGTTTGATGGAGCAGTCTGAACTTGATACTTAAACTGTGTAGAACTTACCTTATCAGTAATAACATACTGACCATTATATCCAGTTGCTGTAAGTCCAGCAACCTGAATAGCAGTATCTACCTCTGCACCACTAAGAGCAGAAGTTGTTGTAACTGTAATAACTGTAGATGAAGTTGTACCATCACCAGCCTTAATACTACTAATACCGACAGATCCAGAGGTAGGACCAACAATACGATATTCATCAATCTTAGGTTGAATATCCTGACCCGTTGATGGATAATCAGGTTCAATCTGACGACCTGATGTTACACCATATACTAAACCAACCTTTTCATAATACATATCAAGGTCAGTTCTGGTGTTAGAACCCCAAGTTTGATAGTTATCGTTAATCTTTACTGGATTTACACCATCAGCATATTCAAATACTGTTAATTTGTGGTGTGAAAAATCTGGGTCAAAAGCATTATTAGTGTAATCTAAGTAAACCTGACCATTTGGATCTCCATCAAATACAGAGAATTGCCAGAAATAACATCCACCAGTTACACGAAATATTGCAGATCTCTCAATAGTATCATTTGTAGGATTAGGAATATACTTAGGACGGATCTTGGTCTTTCTAAGATCCATACCAACAATAGAAGTACCACGAGGTACAATTACACCACCGTGGACACTATTAAGTTTATAAAGTGCATTATTTACATTCGCTAACTCAAATGCTGTTGTTAAATCCCATGCTTGAAAATCAGAAGTTGTTGAACCAAACCTATCTCTAAAATTACCAGAACCATCAGGAATATAACCAGGTCTATTATCTACAACATGCTCACCAGGATACAGCAAGATTGTGGTCTGCCCAAATCGGTCATTATTCAGACCTTGCTGATAAGAAAACCTTGATGCTTCAACCAAGGCTCTTTGTATCGTCTTAAATGGACGAGTTAATGAATTTCCCTTATTCTCAACACTATCCGTTGCATCCAAATCATTTGGACTTACATACAGGATATTCCCGCGAACATTTTTTAGAAAATTCTCTAATCTTGAGAGACCCATGTTATTTTCCAGGCTATATAATCCGTTATGGATTATTTATCATATATCTCTATGCTATTCCTGCAGAGTCTATTCTAGACTTTAATTGTGTATTTTCTGCAGACAATTCCTTGACTGCATTTATCAATGCCCAAAGGATAGGATCTGTATTAACTGTTTTAGCTCCTTGATGACTGACAGCAATACACTCTGGAAGAATTTCCTCAATCTCTTGTGCTATAATTCCAGTATGAGTACCTACATTACTATCTTCTCCTTGCATTTGTTCTCCAAGAACAACTTGATTAGGATCAGTAGCATCAGGGAATTCATCCATATCAATTTCAGACCTCTTTCTATACTCAAAATCACGAACTTTTAATTTGTTAATTTCAGTTAATCCTTTAGTATTATCAACTATATTTTTCTTAAGTCTTCTATCAGAAGTTGTAGACCAAGAAGAACTATTATTTCCTTGATAACAAGCACCTGATGAATTACCAAAAACTTTACAGTTTGCATTACCTGCTCCTGCATCTTGGTTAGCAATCCACAAACTATGTGTCGTGTTACCTTGAGTTTTTCCTGCGTTATAACCTAGAGCTGTATTTTCATTACCAGTAGTGTTGTTATATAAAGCTTGATATCCAACAGCAACATTATATCTAGCTGTTGTAGATGAATACATTGCTTCGCGCCCAACAGCAACGTTTTGAGTTGCTGAGTTGGCAGTATACATTGAGTTATAACCAACAGAAGTATTGGCATCCCCATCAACTAGGGCATTACAAGACTCATGACCTAGACAAGTGTTAGTAGAACCAGTAGTAAGTTGATTACCTGCCAAATAACCAAGAGCAGTATTCTGCCCTCCAGTTGTAAGTAACCTTAAAGCTCTATAACCAATTGCAGTTGTTCTGATGGCAGAAGTATTGCTCATAGCAGCTTCAAAACCAAATGCTGTTAGAGCATTATCATGAGTTGAAGTAGTATAACCTGCCCTATAACCAACAGCTGTTAAACCATTAATATTTCCATTTATAGATTTCAGTGCTTCTAATCCAACAGCAGTATTATTAGCACCAGTTATATTTCCACCATTCATGCACTTTTGACCAACAGCGGTGTTACCTCCACCAGTAGTTGCATTCTGTAAAGCTTCAAAACCTATCGCAATATTATAATTTCCAGTGGTAACTGATTTTGCTGCTCTATAACCCATAGCAATATTCTGAGTACCAGTTGTACAAGCTAATAATGCTTGGTATCCAAAAGCAGTATTTGGAGATCCTGTTGTATTAGCTTTTAATGCTTCAAAACCAAAACCAGTATTATTTGATGCAGTTGTTTGATTTTGTCCAGCACCATCACCAACATAAGTATTATTAGCACCTGTCGTATTAGTATGTAAAGAATAAGCTCCTAGAGCAATATTGTAACTACCTGTTGTATTAGCATATACTGAATAAAGTCCTAGAGAAATATTTCTTTGCCCTGTTGTATTAGATGTTAAAGCATCAACACCAACTGCAATATTACTAGCACCTGTTGTATTTGAATCTAATGCACCTCTACCAACAGCAGTATTATTAGCACCTGTTGTATTAGCTTTTAATGCTTTTGAACCTAAAGCAGTATTATTATTTGCAGTTGTGTTTGCTTTTAGTGCCTCAAAACCTATAGAAGTACACTCAAGTCCTGTTGTATTAGCTGCAGAAGCATCACGACCAACAGCAGTATTATAGTAACCAGTTGTATTAGCACTCATTGCACCTCTACCAACAGCAGTCAGACTATGACCTCCTGTATTTGCTTGTAATGCACTAACACCAAGAGCAGTATTATTACTTTGATCTGTATTGTCCTTTAATGCATGATGACCTACAGCAGTATTATTAGTACCTGTTGTATTGGTAGAAAGGGTATTATAACCAAGAGCAGTATTACTATTTGCCGTGGTATTTGCTAGTAATGCATTCCAACCAAGTGCAACATTCTGAATACCTGTAGTAAGAGCTGCCAGTGAGCTTCTACCTACAGCAGTATTATTAGAACCTGTAGTTTGTGCTGCTAATGCTCCATAACCAACAGCAACACTTTGAGATCCTGTTGTGTTTGCAGTTAATGCATTATAACCAAGAGCAGTATTCTGTGCTCCAGTTGTATTAGCATCTAATGCATATGCACCTACAGCAAGAAGCTCTGAACCTGTTGTGTTTTGATCCAATGCAGCATAACCAACACCAGTATTATTATTTGCAACATTATTTTCTAATACACTAAAACCTACAGCAGTATTGTAAGATGTAGTTACGTTAAGTTCTAATGCCTGATCCCCAATAGCAACATTCCTAGATCCTGTTGTGTTTGTATATAATGCATTTCTACCAACAGCAGTGTTATATTCACCTGTTGTACTGGATTTTAATGCATAAGAACCAAAAGCATTATTAAAATCACCTGATGTAATTGCCGTTCCTGCATCATAACCAAATAATGTATTTCCCTGAGCATCAGTACCAGTAAAGCTATCTCCAGCATTAGTACCACCTAATGTATTTTGCTGTGAATCAGAAGTTACTCCACCGTCAATGCCAGTTAGATTTGCTCCGCTACCATAATAAGTTGTTGCTGTTACAACACCAGCATTTATTATGCCTGTATTTGCAGAAGTAGCAGGATTACTTGGAACGGAACTTCCGACACCAACGTTACCAGATGAGTCCTGCCAAACTCCACCTGTTCCGCTTCTGTGTAACCAACCGTTAAATCTGATGTCAGACATTAGTATATGAGTCCTTTATATTGTATTTAGTTATGCAGATTTAAGTGCTTCCACTTCTGCAGATAGTTCCTTGACTGCATTAATCAAATACCAAGTAAGATTATCTGGATTAACAGAATATGCACCAGTTGACTCTAATTTAACAACATCAGGAAGAACTTCTTTAATCTCTTGAGCAATACAACCCAATTGTACTCCCTCTTTATTAACTGCTGCATGTGATGGTAATGCAGAATCAACTTCTTCTGGAGTACGATATTCAAAGTTACGAACTCTAATTTGATTAATAGCATCAAGTCCAATAGTATTATCAACTATATTCTTTTTAATTCTTTCATCAGATGTAGTGGTCGAACTGGAACTATTATTTCCTTGATAAGCAGATCCACGACACATAAAGGTTTCATTTCCTTTACCATAAGTTTGTCTTCCAAGTACGATCTCATAAGTAACAGTAGCACTAGAAGCAAAAGCTTGTTTTCCAATTAATACGTGAGAACCACCTGTTGTAACACCATTTATATCATTTCCAGCACCATTACCAATGATGACAGAATCAGAACCTGATGTAACAGTACCTCCAGCTGAAGCACCAACGAAAACATTATTGTTACCTGTATTTGTTGCATTACCACCAGCACCATGACCAATAGCAGTATTACTAGCACCTAAAGTTAAATTTTGTAATGCATACCTTCCTAAAGCGGTATTATAACTTGGAGTTGTTGCATCCTCCAATGCTTTATAACCAACAGCAGTATTATAATTACCTGTGGTATTAGCATTTAAACTAAGTCTACCTACAGCAACATTCTCACCTCCTGTAGTTGTAGATTGCATTGAATTAGCACCAATTGCAGTGTTATAATAATCACCATTTTGTGTCCTTAAAGCTTGACATCCTACAGCAGTATTAAGTTGTCCTGTTGTATTAGTTTTTAATGCCTCATAACCAATTGCAGTATTACTACCACCTGTCGTGTTTGCCGATCCTGCATCATAACCAACAGCAGTATTAGAACTTGCTGTAGTATTTGCATTTAATGCAGATTGACCAACAGCAGTATTAGTAGCACCAGTTGTATTTGCATAAAGTGCTCCCTGACCAACACCAGTATTACTAGCCCCTGTTGTATTTGCAACTAATGTATCCTTACCAACAGCAACGTTAAAACTTGCAGTTGTATTTGCTTGTAATGCACCAGAACCAACAGCAACATTACTAGCCCCGGTTGTGTTTGCTGTTAAAGCCTTGTAACCAGCAGCAGTATTATTACTTGCAGTTGTATTTGCTTGTAATGCACTTCTACCTAAAGCAGTATTTCTAATACCATCTATAGTTCCAGCTAATGCACTAACACCAATACAAGTATTATCAGAACCTGTTGTTAGAGCACTAGCAGTATTATTACCAACCGCAGTATTTGTTACTCCTGTTGTCAAGGCAGTTAATGAATTATATCCAATACCAGTGTTATAAGATGCCGTAGTATTTGCATCTAAGGCATAAGCACCAACAGCTACGTTTTGTGTGCCTGTTGTATTTGCACCTAATGCATCTCTACCAATAGCAGTATTATTACTTGCAGTTGTATTAGCATCCAATGCAGCATAACCAATAGCAACGTTTGATGCTCCAGTTGTATTTGCATATAAAGCATTTTGACCAACAGCAGTATTATTCCCACCAGTAGTATTGAGAGCCATTGCATAATCACCAACGGCAACATTAACTTCTGCAGCTGTCAATGCGTTTAAAGCATGATTACCAACAGCAACGTTATAATTACCAGTTGTACAAGCAGATAGAGAACTAGAACCAAGACAAGTATTTCTACTACCTGTAGTTATTGCATCTCCTGCATGATAACCAACAGCAGTATTAGTAGAACCTGTTGTGTTTGCAGTTAATGCTTTATAACCAAGAGCAGTATTAGCATTTGCAGTTGTGTTTGCATATAAAGCATTCTTACCAACAGCAGTATTACTATGACCTGTGGTATTAGTATAGAGTGTCCAACCACCTAAAGCAGTATTATTATCCGCAGTTGTGGTACTATATAAAGATTTATGTCCAAAAGCAGTATTTTCATCTCCAGTCGTAGCAGTAAATAATGCATACTGACCTACAGCAACACTTCTTGTTCCTGTAGTATTTGCATATAATGCAGCAGCACCAACAGCAGTGTTTTCATTCGCTGTTGTATTTGCTGCTAATGCATTATTACCAATACCAGTGCAATAATCACCTGTTGTACAAGCAGTTAATGCATTTCTTCCCATACCAGTATTATAAGTACCAGAACCAGCGGTAAGACTGTTTAGAGCAGAAGTACCAATCTTTGTATTACCATCACTATCTGATGCAATATCAGTTACCGCAGTCATTATACCAGTAACCGACAAACCATCCGAAATCGTTACGGTTGGCGTAGTGTCTGATAAAATCGAATCTACTTTAAGTATACTGGTCATTTTCTAATACTTTTTTAGTTATTTATTTGAGATTTAAGTGCTTCCACTTCTGCAGAGAGTGAATCATTCTTTGTAGAAAGTTCCTTAACTGCATTAACCAATGCCCAAAGGATAGGATCAGTGTCAACAGTCTTTGCTCCTTCTTTGCTTATTTTTATACATTCAGGAAGAACTGTTTCTACTTCTTGAGCAATACATCCTGTATGTGTTCCTTCATTACCTTTACCAAGAACAACTTGATGAGGTCCCTCTGCTAATGGGAACTCGGACATATCAATTTCTTCTTCCAATCTATATTCAAAATTAGTTACTCTTACTTGATTAATTTCAGCAAGACCTTTAATATTGTCAACTATATTCTTTTTAAGTCTTCTATCAGATGTAGTTGACCAAGAAGAACTATTATTTCCTTGGAAGCAAGCACCACCACCAGTTGCACCAATCCAAACCGCAGCATTACCCTTTGCATTATTATCTCTTGCAATCCACAATTCATTACTACCAGTTGTTATCTGGTTTTGCCCTGCTAAACGACCTAAACAAACATTACCAGCACCAGTTGTAAGCGTTGAACCTGCTTCCTGACCTATCATAACATTATAATTACCAGTTGTTATACCATGACCAGCCCAATCACCCATACAATGATTTCTCTCACCAGTTGTCAACGAATCTAATGTACCATTACCAATAGCACAATTATGTTTACCTGTTGTACAAGCACCTAAAGCCATATTGGAACCAACAACAGTGTTATAGTATCCTGTTGTGATTGAATCTCCAGCTTTAAATCCTATTAAAGTATTATGATCACCAGTAGTAACTGATTCTCCTGCTTTATGACCAACAGCCGTTAAACCAGTAGCAGTACCCGTCAAATCACCTAATGCCCAGTTACCCACAGCAACGTTTGATCCGTTTTGTGAAGCTGTCTCCATCGCCAAATGTCCAATGGCAACATTATGTTCACCAGTTGTAATGGCACCCATTGCACCACCACCAATAGCAGTATTCTTACTTGCGGTTGTCAGTGCATAAGCAGCATTATCTCCAACTATAGTGTTTAAAGTTCCTGTAACAGCACCACCAGCACCAGCATTATCTCCAATCATTATATTTTGCTGCCCAGTTGTCATTGCTGCAGCAGCATTATTTCCTATACAAACATTTTCACCATTACCTGTACTAATAGCACCTCCTGCTCCAGTTCCAATAACAACATTAGAAGGTGACGTTGTGCAAGAATCCAAAGCTCCCTTACCAACAGCTACATTACCACTTGCAGTTGTATTAGCAGCTAATGCATAAGCACCAACAGCAACATTATTAGTTCCAGTTGTTGTAGCATATTGAGCGTGATATCCTATAGCAGTATTATAAGTATCTGCATCACCGCTAGGGTTCAGTGTATATAATGCATCACTACCTACAGCAGTATTTCTATCACCCTCTTGGTTGGTATACAGAGCACGTCTACCAAGAGCAGTGTTATGATTGCCTGTAGTATTCAACTTCATACTTTCTTTACCAACAGAAACATTATTATGCCCAGTTGTATTTGTAGTTAAAGCTTCATAACCAACAGCAGTATTATAACTTGCAGTTGTGTTTGCTTCTAAAGCATCTTCTCCAATTGCAACGTTTTGAGCACCTGTTGTGTTAGTAAACATTGCATTATGACCAACAGAAGTATTACTGGCACCAGTTGTGTTAGTAAATAAAGCGTCAGTACCTACAGCAGTATTTCCACTCGCTGTAGTATTGTTTCCTAAGGCCATTCGGCCTACTGCAGTATTAGAAGTTCCAGTTGAGTTATCTTGTAAAGCATATGCACCGAAACCAGTGTTTTCACTAGCACTTGTATTTGTTTGCAACGCTGCATAACCACAAGCAACGTTATAACTACCCGAAGTATTTGCTGCTAATGCGGCATAACCTATAGCAATATTATTACTAGCAGTGTCTTGAGTTGATAATGCATTTCTACCAACAGCTATATTATCACTACCTGTAGTACCTTGCTGTAATGCATTAATACCAGCAGCAACATTATAGTTTCCAGTTGTAATATTTTCTCCAGCCCTATAACCTAAACCAGTGTTATAACCACCTGTTGTAGTATCTTTTAATGATTCAAACCCAACACCAGTATTACCATCTCCAGTTGTAATTGCTGTACCAGCATCATAACCCATTAAAGTATTCTGTACAGCATCAGTTCCACTGAAATCATCTCCAGCATTAGTACCAGCTACGGTGTTTTTCTGTGCATCACTTGTTACTCCACCATCACCCCAACTAATAGCAGCACCAGAACCACCACTCTTTAAAAATTGACCAGATGTTCCGTAGTTTGCACCAGCAATACCCAGTTCACCCGAAGATCCTACTCGAAGTCTTTCTGAATTATTTGTTCCTAATGTCAGGGTATTACTTGCAGGAGAATGTACTGATGCTCCTGCACCTACAGTTACGGTTCCATTTCCAGCAACACCAATCTGTAAATTAGCCATTTATCAGTAAATTCCTATTTTTTGTATTTATGCTATAAGTAGGGTGCATCCTGCTTCCACAGTAACCCCAATTCCTGCAGCAATTTGCACAGGACCAACCAATATCGCATTTTTACCTGAAGGTAATGTAAGATGCTTATCAATCACCTGGTCTGTCATTAAGAAACCATCATATACAGAAACATTACCATGCACCTGAACTGCACCTTCCGAAGTAGCAGCACCAGCAGCAATTCCTTTAACACCAGTGGTATTAATACCAGCAACCTTAATTGTACTAACACCAACTGAATCTTCTGTCCAAACTCCAGCAGCAACACCAGTTAATCCCGAACCATCACCAATAAATGCACTCGCAGTAACTATACCCGCAAAAGTAGAGTTACCTCCATTAAATATACCAATCGTTACAGCAGACCCTACTCGAAATCCACTGGCAGCAGTTACGATTCCAGTGGTGTTTATCTGTTGACCTTCAATGGTAAGACTGCCATCCGCTGCTGATAAAACATCGGTTTGTCCATCTATGCGAATACCCATTTCTGCTTACACATAACTTTTTTATTATTTATCAAAAAAGTAATAGGGCGAAAAAATTGCTGAGAATTTTTCCGCCCTTTTTTGGAATTAAAAGTTGATTTTGCCCTGGCTAAAATGGATTTGTATAAGATAACCTTTCTTCTGGACACGTTGCCCTTACTAACTCTAACACATTCATAAATTGATCGGGAGTATCACACACTACCGTCTTTGTATCACCTTCACTGGAATAAAGAAAGAAAGTTCTCTTTGCAGGGTCAACCACACACTTCATCAGGTATTCATCATCTTCATACTCAATATTATCTTTACCCAAATCAGGTCTTTGATTCTCTTCCATAGAAGTCTCCAAAATAGTTGTGTGGGAGGTTGGATTCCTGTTTACCAACAAGAGACGGGCATTACTACAGTAGTAAATTTTACATCTCTGCCTGAGACCCGACTGGTAAGTCGATTCTTCCGAAGAAGCAGCACCACCTGTGTCTCATCACCTTATCCAGCATTTGCCAGAAAGATTATTCAGTCACTCCCTACGTTGAGCTCTCAACAAATACAATATAACACCATATCATTCCTCTGTCAAGTCCCTGTTATACCAGAAGGAAAGTACAAATCTCTCTACACCCTCCACTTTGCTCACATAGTGCAAATACTGTGAATTAGAAAATACAATCAATTTACCAACTTCTGGTTTAACCTCAAATTCCTCAAAACAGGTAAAACCACCCGTAAAGTCATCATTTAGGTATAACATCGCTGCAAAGACATCTGGTTTATGGACGTTATTATCATCAACGTGCGGTTTCATAAAAGTTCCAACAGGCCACCTTACAACACCCACATAATCTAAATTTGCAGAACTATCAAATGACTGACATAGGTTATTAACTCTTACAACAACATCGTGGTCTAATGAGGGTACTGTAGTATCTACATCACCACCATAATAGACCGCACCGTGATTTTTCCAATCAACTGTCGTTAAATATGTATCACCACCTCTACTCTCATCACCATAAGGCATCTCATTCCCCTGATTAGCAAGAGATAGGTCTATAAACTTTTGACATTCACTAGGAGATATAAAATTCTCCTCAATATAAATGAGTTTCTTCAAATTGTGATGGTATTCCTTCTACCACGATAATTTGGATCATTGAATCTGTTTGGATCCTCTGGGTCAGATGCAGTATCAGGATTAAAGTTTGGATCTGGATAATCTTTCCAACTATCACCCTCATACTCTACTATCAATGGGTTAATATCTTTTCTCTCTCCATAAACGTGATAGAAACAATTAATAGGTAATCCACCATTTGCTTGGAGGTATACTGTCTCTGCATCCCATCTCTTGACAATCACATCTTGATGAGCACCGATAGGTTGAAGTTGAACTGAAATACTCTCAACATCTACCAAATCCTTCCAATAATCTGGCAGTTTTATTATCTTCTCATTGCGTACTCTTCCTCTACAATATACACCAACTTCTGGGCCCTCAATACAAGCATATCTAAGTCTATGTCCTTCACCTTTTGTTGGATGTTGTATATCAAATGGTTTTGGTCGTGCATCTGCAGAACTAAATCTTGCAGCAAGTTTTCCTTTGTTACCACAATCCACTGCACCAGTAAAGAATGCATCACCATTAACATATAAAGCATCAACAGATGAACCACCAGATAACTTCAATCCATTAGCAGTTCCACCATCACCCTCAATAGTAACATTACCTCTTGTATTAATTGCCAATGGTGTTGAAATAGTATCAGTACGACCAACCATTTGTGTAGCAGTAGCACTACCAAAAGCACCAACCTGCCCAGTCTGTAGTGGTCCTTGAATATATGAAGACCACTTAACTTTGGATGGACCAACACCCAATGCAGTTGGAGTAATTAAAGGTTGAGAGACTATAAGTTGTCCATTATAAATCCATTGTTCATCAAAATTAAATGCCATTATTCTCCTCCTCCAGCAAATTGTTTAAAGAATACTCCAGATTTTGGCATTATACCAGCAACAGTTGAAGCTGATACTCCAGCAATCAATGAACCTATTATCTCAACTCCAACCAACCCACGTAAACTTACAAGTCCTGTACTTACTATTTTAGTAGATTGCTTGCCATCTATCGTAATATTTTTTGAATCCATTTTAATAGATTCATATGCATTGACTTTAAGATTACCATAAGGAGGTTGTCCTGTACAAACCATCTCTATATCATGAGCTTCCATTCTAATCCTACCATTTGCTGCCTTGAGTTGAATGTCTCCATTCTTAGCAATCACAACAAAAGATTCCTTCTCACAAATCTCTTCAGTACTTGGATCATCAAATAATGGTGCGTTGGCATCTTCTCCACAGTGAATCACTGTAGCACCAGGAGAATTCATTATAGTCCAACCTTTACGAACTCCATCCTCATCCATAGAAAAGAAATGTCTACCATCTCGTGCCTTTATTTCAACACTAGAAGTAACATCACCCTGTGGACTCAGACCACCAAATCTGATTAACCCATTCATGGTACTCCACGTTTGGGCCCAGAAATTCTTTTTTTGTCCAGAATTACCTGACATAATAGTATCTAAGGTCTAATATTTATTGTAGTTTTTCAGAAGTTGGGTTCTGAATACTCTCTAATCGAGTATCATAAACTCTAATGTCTGTTCCATCATCAGAAGTAGTACCAGCATACTTTGTTCCATCAACAAAGTAAACATTACCATAATACTCCTTACCATCAACAAACCCATTAACATTTAATCCAACAATATCAAGAACCTGAACAAGTTCTGAAGGATCATAACTTCTAGGAGTCTTAGGATCACGAACAATATCAAAGAAAGGAACAAATGATGCATTGATACCAGTCTCAGTGTCCATCTTTATTTGAGGGAGTTCAGTGTAATTACCCCTCTTATCAACACTAACAGACTTAATCTTGCCAAATGGATCACATTTATATGATAAAACTGTACCATTATTAGGTGTGACTGTCAACTTATCTACACCACAATTATAGTTAAAACCAGGATTCAAAACTTTAATCTCTGTAAGAGTTAACAAAGCAGGATATTGAGAACCACTAGTTGGTTGAGGAGGTGGTGGAAGATATCCAGTACCAGTATCACCAACAATAACTTTTACAACAACACCATCTTTTATTTGTGTCTGAAGAACAGCACCGCTTCCAATATTACAAGGATCTATCACTTGTACCTGAGGAGGAGAAGTATAACCTCCACCACCATTAATGAGATCAACAGCAATTAACTGTCCATTAACATCAACTATTGGATTTCCTGCTGCTCCTATACCATGTCCACCAAAAAATTTAAGTGATGGTGGACCACAAGGTTTCTCTGTAGTATCACAAGGATCTGATCTCAACAAATCCCTAGGAGTTAGTGCATTAACTCCAGCAATATCAAGATACACTACCTTCCCATCACCATTAATAAAAATATACTGAGTACCTGGATATAATTCTTCGTAATTATTTGCATCCACAACAGATTTTTCGTGGACATATCCATCCGTCTCACTAATATATCCTACCTTAATATTCTCGAATGAAGTTGGTTGTATTGGCATTAGAACATCTCCAGTGCGTCATTAAGATCGCCATCATCAAAATCAGGATCTACATCTCCTACTTGAGGTCCTGCTGCCTCTCTTGCTGCAGTTCTTGCTCTCAACTCTTTTAATGTAGGTTTACTAAATTTCTTAGGTGTATCTTTTACTTGTGAAGAAGCCGTATCTGCTGTCTTTGCTGCTTTTTGTGCAACATTAGAATCACTTGGTGCATCTGCTGAAGTTCCACCACTCTGCATAGTATGAACATCATTTGGTGAACATTCTGGTGGTGGATCACAATCAAACGTTTCTGCAATCGTCTGAACAAAAGACATTGACGCTGCAATATCAAAATTCATTCCACCTAATGAACCCAACCCCATCATACCACCAAGATCCATCCCAGATAAGGCAGCACCTTTACCTGCAATTGAATTTAAAATTCCAGGATACATTGAAGCAAGTCCTCCTGCTGCATTGATGAGAGAAGCAGTATCACCAGATTTAATTGCAGCAAAAGCAGAACCAATTCCATTAGCAAAAGGTGCATCAAACCCAAGTACACCAGAAACAGCGTTAAATCCCTGTGCTACATCTCCACTGGCAAATGCCAACATTCCAGCAGCAATTGCAGTTTGATTCGCTGGTATATCTGCTCCAGCAAGACCCAATAAAGCATTAATACCACTAGCATAATCACCATTTATAAATGCATTTGTTACTGGTCCTATGATATTTGCCTTTACTCCTGCTTGCTCTGCCATTGTAGATGACATAGAACCAACAAGATCTCCAGAAGATAATGCAGATAAAACATTATTCTCGTTAATAGCATTATTAACAGTACCGACTGGTTCTGATCCCGCATCGCCACTTAAATCAGCAGAGGCACCTAGTGATACTTTAATTGAATTAACTACGGGTGCCATCGCATCATCATATGCTTGCATAATTGTATTAATTGAACTACCAAGTACCTCACCAACTAATTCTTCTGATGTACAAAGTGGGGTAGGAGTATAATACCCATCTCTTGGTGGAGGTGGAAGAATATCCGATCCAGGAGTATCCAATTCTGGTGGCATCTCTTCAGTTGGAACCCAATTTCCATGACTATCACCAGATGCATTTACAACAGGAATAAATGTCTCAAGAACACCATTGTTTGCTCTTGTACTTCCTAATGCAGTACCAATACCAACAGGTGGTGTCGCTCTTGATGCTTTCTTCTTTTTCTTAAACGCATTCATTAATGCAGCACCAATCATTCCTGCTAACCCTGCATTGATTCCATTAAAAGCACAAGCAATCTTCTCAAGTCCCTTAACTTTATCTCCCATTATCTGATTAGTGAATGCAGGAACTGCTAGGTTCACCATTGGTTGTAATTTATTATTAAATTCATCAGTAGTCTTCTGCTGAATTTGTCCCATTATACCTTTCATAAACTTTGCAGTTTGTTTTGAAGTCCTTTCAATCTCAACAGATATATCCTTCTCCATCTGAAGAATAGGTAATGCTCCTGCTTTCTTAGCATTAGACAACGACTTTTGATACTGTTCCGTTTTTTTAGTCAACTCTTTCTGTACTGTCTGTATATTTTTCATATCAGACTTTCTATCAGGATCAGGACAAGCTAATGAATGTTCCTCCTCTAATACATTCTTTTTCTGTTCATCAGCATTGGTATACATATTCTCTGCATCCGCTGCCTCTAATGTTATATTACCCTTCTTTGGTGATCCATAATCTCCGGCTGGAGTAAAGGTATCATCCTTAACTTTCTTCTGTGTCTCTGGTTCTTCTTTTTCCTGTTTCGAATAAAAACTTTGTGGTGTATAATTCTTTCCACCACCCTCTTTACTTCCTACTCTTCTTTCTAACTTTGTCTTAGCATTATTACCCAACACACCCATAATAACAGGTTGCTGCATATCCTGTCCATCAAGGAAGAATCCGAACACAAAATTCCCCATCTTAAGTCCAGGTGTTTGATAAGATCCACCTTGACCACCACCAGCAGTTATAGGATACATTACATGAGACCAAGGAAGTTGCTCAGCTGTTACTGATTCTTCTTCTTGATCATGGCATCCCATAATCCTTACCTTATATCGATATCCCCACCCTGGAATAGCATCTGGGTCATCAAACTTTTCTTCATTTAAATTTTCACGCCAAGTAGAATCATCGACAATCTGGCCAACCCACCAATGAAAACCAGATCCCAGAAATCCAGGATTAAAAAGACCAGAAGCTTCCATACTTATTCGTCGTATACCCTACACTCTTCTGCATCGGGATGATTATCACAGTACACTTCTAAGTGCTTATCCTGATGTCTCAGATGCCAATCATTAATACCAGTCTCAGGTTCATCATCTTTATGATACTCATCATAATAAGCATGAGCAGATTCTAAGTCTTCCTTAGAGTACTCCATCTTACCGTGATTAATATGCTCCTTGCCATCTTTGGGGTCAAGGTAGACTTCATGGTCTAAGTCGTGTTTAATTTCTTTGGTCATAATAGGTTAAGTCCGATTGCTGTGGTTTCCTTTTCTTCCGAAGGAATCTCTTGCTAAGTTTAACTTAGTCCAAGTCCCATCAGAATTCACCAAATGGCATAGGTCAGTTATAATATATAGACCCCCACTTTGCTTATCTACTGTATCATCGGTTTCAGCTTTATTGGAAGGAATGTCAACAAATATAACATCCCCTGCGTGTAAACTAAAATCTCCTGCAATGGTAATTTCCATCTTACCAGAGAAAACTTGATTATATCTACGGATGGCCTGATTGACTGTCTTTACTGCATCAAGATTCTGTTCTGTGTTTGCTTCTATTTGCTCTTGAGTTGGTCCTGCAGGAAGATTGCCACTGTCAACCATATAATATGTTGTACGAGTAGATTTGTTCTCAAACTTATCATTAAAAACTGGAAGGGCCTTACCAGCCAACTTTACTTTCTTTGATTCTTCAGCAGTCTTTTCTTCAACCAGATAGTCACAATTAAATGGATTAAACATAACAATCTTTGTTCCATATGCACCCATCATCTTCTTCTCTTGAACATTAACTCCACTATCTGCTTGATAATCTAATACTTTTCCATCATATCCAGCAGGAATTCCTTTGTCACCATCAGTAGATTGAGTATAAACATAAGATTTTTTCTTCTCCTGATCAAATAGTTTATCAATAGACTTGAAATGATAACCCTCTGAGGTCTCAAAGAAAAAATATCCTGCACTATCATCCTCTCCACCTTGAGGAATAGAATACTTGGAAAGATAATTTAAAATATAATAAGGTTTACGACCATTGCCAAGAAAATTATAATTATTACTTGTCTCTTCTACATCAACTTTCTTCTTGGTCTTTAAAGACCTTGTTGTTTTAGGTTCTTCCTGTTCTGGAGGTGCTCCTTTTAATATACTAGTAACATGATCAGAAATCTTTCCACTATATCTTTCAACCAACCTCATATTACTCTCTTCATTTTTAATATACTCCTCAGAAACTAATTGTAAATGAACAGCATTCTTACCTGAGTTTCCTTCAAGCGGAGTCACACAATTAACATTTAATTTTACCTCAAGTTTGTTCTCAAAATTATCTTGAAATGCTAATGTAACATCCTCAGTACCAACTAAAGGAAGACCTTCTAAAACAGACTGACCATCAATAGAATTTCCTGCATCAGCAAACATATAGTTAGCCTTTATAGAATCTTGCAGTATACTTTCATAATATCTAAGTTCAATAAATCCACCAATTAAACTAGCAGATTTTGATTTATCTTTATTAGATACTATATCAACCTTCGTTGGAAGAGAAGGTGCTGATATTTTAGATGATCCAGGTTGTGACATTTTTTTATTTCCTCCTTTTTATTTACCCATATATAACATCGCTGTTATTGGATCCAATTCTTCCTCCTCTTTGGATGAACCAGAAACACCTCCACCACTAGGAGAAGGGATTGGTGTTGGATCAACCTGTGGTAAAGGTATTGGAATAAATTTAGTCTTTGCTGTTCCAGTTTCATAAGAAGCATAATTTCTTAGAAGTTCTATTGTCTCATCACCCTTAGACTCCTTAAGAGCATTCAAGAATCCTGGAGCATCATTCTCAATCAATGCAGTGTTATCAGTACCAACCACAAATGCATCACTAACAGGTTTAGCAGTGAGATTACCAAGTATATTCTTAGCACCGCCAAGAAGATTTGTTATTCCCTTCTTAGCATTAGCAACAACATTATCAAACTTCTGCTTCATTGCTTTCTTCTTAGCTTCCCATTCTGCTTTCCGTTTCTCATCTTCCAACCTCTTCTTCTCTGCCTTAGCAGCATCTGCTTGAGTTTGTCCACCAGCAGAGGCACCAGGTTTAGGTGCTGTTGGTTTAGATGGTTTCTTCGCAATTCCTGGGAAGAATGATGATGCTAAATGTTTTGGTAAGAATAATGGATTAAATAACTGCCACAACTGAGGGAGTTTCTTCAGTTCCCCACCTTCCAACATAGGCATCAGTAAAGGTGCCATGAAAGGAGTAACAGTTCCCAAAACTTTAGGTAGTCTAGGAAGATTCTTTATAAAACCAGGAATATGTTCAACCAAAGTACCAAAGACTGGTTTATTACCAATCCAAGGCAACCATTGTGGCCACTTAGCACTTAATACATCAGTAAGTATATCCTGAATACCTATATTAGGAATGTCAAATGTTGGGAACTCTTTAAAGAACCTACTAATTCCATTCGCAAAGAAATCCCATATTGGTTTAATAAATGTCTTAAATGTATCCTTAAGTTTTTGACCAACCTCACTGATACCACCACCAAATAATAAACTATAAAGTAAATCACCAACAAACACACCAATCGTTTCACCAATTAGTGTACCAATAATAGGAATAGGAATGAATGTTCCAAGTGCTCCACCCAATGCAGCACCAAGTGCTTTAAATATTGCTAAACCAGGAGGTTCTCCAGAGAGTAAAGATATAATAGCAATAACTAAAGGACCTACGATAGGAATCCTACTAAAAAATCCTTTCGCTGCTGGCATTGCTGCTTTCAATGCAGGTGCAACAAACTTTGCTGCTTTACCAAATATCTTAGCAGCCCATCCACCTACCTTACCTGCTGCCTTTCCTCCTACTTTACCACCAAGATTTTTTAAAAGAGTACCACCACCTTTAAGAAGTTTACCACCAAAATTCTTTGCAACTGTAATACCTTTTTGTGCAAGTCTCGTAGCCCATTGTGCTGCTTTACCAGCCCATTTACCACCAAACTTAATCATCAATCGTTTGAATGCTCTACCTATACCCCGTCTAAAAATCTTAAAGACATTACCAATTAACTTATTAAAGAACTTCCTAAACTTAAGATAGACTAATCCAATTATCCCAAATCCATTCAGCAAATTATTAAGATTACCCATAAGGGTATCAAATTTCTTAACTCCATCTGGTCCAAAGGTATTACCTACCCATCCCCTCACACCATCATAAAGTTTATATCCAAACTCAACAAAAGATGCAAAAGCATCAAGAGCCCCTACAGCAAAATTAGAAACATTATCAATAAATTTACCAACCCCATTAATAAAACCCAATACCTTAGGATTCTTAGCAAGATCAACAAACTTAATTACAATAGCACCCCAAAGAAAATTTAATAAGAATCCTGTTATTCTATCCAAGAACCCTTTTGCTGCAGCAAGAGGTCCCTTTAAGGTTCCACCCTTATCTTTTTTCTGTGATTCTAATTCCTTTTCTCTATCAGCAGCTCTTTGTTTTTCCCTATTCCTTTTATCAATAGCAAACTTTACTTTATCAAGTACAAGATTATCTTTTAAGTTGTTACTAACATCCTTAAGTTTAAGAGCAACTTTAGATACTGGTGTCTTTCCTTTCTTACCAGAGGAAGAACCCATAAAACTCTTGGGAGTTATCTTTGCTTTCTCTTTTTTTTCACCTCCACCCATTATCTTCTGAACATTTGCTCTTCTTGCAGCAACTTTTCCTGCACGTCCTGTTCCTTTACCTACTGCCTTAGCTCCACCAACAGCAGCTTTACCTGCCATCTTGGCTCCACCAAGAGCAACCTTTCCTATTCCTGCTAGGATACCTACTGCCATCTTATCTTCTTATCCCCAAGGTATGTTCTTTTGGTTTACCACCCCATGCTGCAGCACTAAAAGATGGCAATCCCCTTCCACTAGAATCCGAACCTCCACCAACACCAGCACCACCTTGTGCAGGAGGAACATCTATCTCAACTTTTGAATTTGGATCTGTTGGTGGGGGTGGAGGTGCTTTACTTAATTGTTTCTCAGCAACAGTCATCTTAGGTCTTGCAATATCAGCAACAGCACCACCAACTGAACCTGCAACATTAGCAGCCATTCCAGCAACTTTTTTAACACCTGATACCAACTTCTCACCAATCCCAAGAGGATCCATTACATTCCCAGCAATCTCAAGACCTTTACCAGCAACCTCCTTAGCTTTCTTAACTAATCCACCAACAAAATACTTATTACCTACTGGATTATTTGTTCCTCCACCTGCCATATTCATTGATGCAAAAGTATTCTCTCCAAATGCTTTAACTGCATCTCTACTCATAACAAATTCACCAGCAGTTAATTTAACAGAAACTTTATCAACACCACCAGGTCCTGTTACAGAACCACCCTTAGCATATGGTTTACCATATTCTTGTCCCCTATCCTTAGCATATGGTTTATCATATTCTTGTCCCCTATAAGGAATCACATTACTTACATTATGACTTATTGAACCAACACTATTATCAATCGTAGTAGATCCTTTACCAGCAGCATTCATTCCAGCAAGCATATCAGTACCCCAAGTATCTACTGCACCCTTACTCATCACAAACTCACCAGCACTTAATTTTGCAGGAACTTTATCTACTCCACCTGGTCCCTTTACTTCTCCACCTTCTGCAAACTTCTGCTCTGGTAATTGAGATGCCTCCTTTGCTTTTTCAGATGCATCTTTTACCTGTGTTGGTGGTGTTGTCTGATCTTTTTCCGCTTGTTGCAATGCTTTATCTGCATCAATATTATCTACACCCTTCTCAATACCATCCATCCCCTTTTGAACTTCACCTAATGTATTTTTATCTGCATCTTCAACAGCTTTATCTGCCTGTTTACCAAATCCAAATAAAGTTTTAACAGTATTAATTAATTTTGGTAAGAACACTGCTACTAATGCAACAATTCCTACAATTATTCCAGCAGGACCCAATACTACTCCAGCAAATAAGACAAGACCTGCAACTAAAGTAGGCCACCAATCCTTAAGGAACCTGAATATCGATTTGACTTTACCTATATTTTCTGCATTAGTAAACCAATCTATTAGTTTCATAACTGCAGTTGCTGCTAAAAACTTAAGCAGAAACATTCCAACCTGTTTAAAGATATTAGTAACAGGTGCAATTGCTTTTTGTGCAGTCTTTGCTACTATATTAAATGCTTTACCACCTGCCTCTAAAGTTTTTTCTCTTAAACCTCTCTTCTTCCTTTCATTAGCCTTTCTATTATCATCAGCAATCTTAGTATCAAGTTTTTTCTGCTCCCCCATTGTATCAGCTATCTGATCAACAGAACCAGCGATATCTTGTATAGCATTCCTTATATTATCTAAAGACTTACTATGCATCTTTAGAATATTTTTCATTATAGTTATCTTCTTCTCACCATTTGCAACTCTCTTCTCTAAAGCTCCACCTGCAGCAGCAGTTGCACCCATAAATTTGGATGGATCTACTCCCTTTCTAGTTGTTGATGCTGGTGGTAGTGCTAATCCAGAACCAGTTACTTCAGCCATTACTTTGTTCTTGTTGTTGTTTCAGCCTCTCTTCTTCAAGATGCTGTTTTAATAGTCCAACATAAATGTCTCTCTCCCAAGGGATTAAGTTTTCAATCTCTGTTAAGCTATATTTATGGTACTGCATCAATGAAAAATTAAGCCTGAAATAACTTTCAAGGTCCATATGGACCATGGCTATGCGAAAAAAGACGCTAAACCCTCCAGTACCACTTCACTCTTAACTTTTGTATTGGGATTTGTTACTTCAATTGTGTGGGATAATTTAGGCATTGTTGTAAAGAATTCTTCAATCTTTTTAAATTGACTGGAATTCATTGACTCAAGGAAGTCATTCATTTCTTTCTTTGTACAATCAGATGCAGTCCACACCTCTTCCTCTGTATAGATCTTATCAATACATTGTGCAATCAATTCAAATGATTGATCCATCTGATTTTTTCCTTCTTGGAAATCAAAATTATTTTTAATAAACTCATTCAAAGATGGATACTTCATCTCCATCATCAAATTACCATCCAATTTAATCTGATTAGTATGTTCTTCGGATTTCTCAATCTGAATATCATCGAGATTAATATTAACAGTTACTTGAGTCTCTTCATCATCTGGACAAATAATATTAACATCTAAATCTTCTCCAACAGACTTGCCTCTGATATTTAAAAATAGATATTCGATATCAAATGTAGGTAGTGTCTCTACTTTAATACCTTTTGTGAGTACACAGGCTTTAATAACTGCTTTAATAGCATTCGTAATTTGTTTTGTATCTTCAGTCTCTAAAGCAATAACAAGTAATTTTTCTTCTTTAACTAGAAAGGGTCTATATGTAATAGTCTTTCCTGTCGATGGCAACTCCAATTCATAACTTGGAGTCGCAATTTTTGGTAAAGGCATAATGTCCTAATACAATTCAGTAAATTTATTTATCAGCGTAGTAAAGCTTGTACTGCGCCACCAGCAATGTCTCCAAGAAGATCATTACCAGTCAGTCTATCAACTGCCATGTTAGTTAATCTACCAGCAAATGATGATGCATTAAATCCTGCCATACCTCTAGGGTTAAGAACTGGATCTGAAGCATCAGAATTACCAGGAGTTGTAGTATATCTAGAATAAGTCATCGATACTGTACACTTCAAAAGAGATGATGATTCATAACTAACGGGCATCGAAGCAATAGAAATTGGATAGGTATTGATAAAGGTATAAGTAAGAGGTATTGCTCTCCTAATCCTATCAGCACTACCCCTCTTTGCCTCTAAGTTCTTTTCAAACTTTGTTATTTCAAGAGATCCTTTATATTGATTTGGAAATCTCATCCGATAAAAAAATTGTGGATTTTTATTATCCATCTTTTCATTACCAATGAATTGCATCCACGCTTCAAAGTATCTAATCGGTAGATACTCTACAGCATCACAATAAAATGTTAAATCAATTCTATCATCAAATATTCTACGATGAACGTGCCTTTCTGTCACGCCAGTACTATCATTAAGAAGTTCTGTTGTTGCAAAGTTTGATCCTGGTAGTGCAGTATCACAACACATTAGATTTAATTTATCTCTCTTATCAATAGGAAGACTTCCACCTATCTCAGTCAACCCCTGTCTACGGAGATACTCTGAAAAATCTGCAATACCTGCATTAAATCCACCTACACCAGGAGGACCACTCTGAAATGGATCCCCAATCATTACCTGATAATGGGAAGTAGTAGCAGGATTTAATAATTTGGCTTTAACTTCTGAGAGAGATCTCCCTCTTGGTCTTGGTGATGCCATTTATAAATACTATTTGACCTTATATATTATGTATGCAAGATAATGGCAGAAAGTATTAAGAGTCGGTACAAACCATTAAATCCAAAGAAATATCAAGGTAATCCCAACAATATTGTATGTAGAAGTAGTTGGGAAAGAAAGTTTTGTCAATGGGCAGATAGAAAAGATAGTGTAATCTCTTGGGCATCAGAAGAAATTAACATACCATATGTTTCTCCCAAAGATAATAAAGTACATCGTTACTATCCAGACTTTCTTATTAAAGTAAAAGAAACTAATAATAAAATTAAAACATATGTGGTTGAAGTCAAACCAAAGAAACAAACACTACCACCTAAACCAAGAAAGAGAGTGACCAAATCATACATCTATGAGTGTCAAACCTATGCTGTTAACCAAGCAAAATGGAAAGCAGCATCTGAATTCTGTAAAGATAATCGTATTGAATTTAAAATCATAACAGAACAAGAATTAGGTAT
>VTLG01016606.1_pt1 | contig 23116 bp, 16 predicted proteins | sample 4694571 | NCBI WGS metagenome assembly VTLG01 (sample SAMN12604809, study PRJNA352737) | marine metagenome | biome: ENVO:00000447; feature: ENVO:00000209|ENVO:00000569|ENVO:01000036; material: ENVO:00002151; isolation source: viral sequences binned using virsorter ...
ATGATACCATGCTGATGGATCACGGTAACGTGCGCTGGATTTTAAATCATGATTATTAGAATAGAATCTAAACTGACCTACATCCATGGTGATATAGGAATTAGTTCCTGTACCACCTGTGAATACATAACAAGCTTGCGCTAAATCAGCCCCTTTAATCCAAAAGGATAAGGTCCAAGTTGAGACAGACCCACCACTGGCGAATGTCCTATTGAGATGTGCGTCGTCATCACCATTAAACCTAAGACTCTTCTCAATTTGATACGCATCACTTACACCAGAGGCACCCGCACGGATGCCTGTATTACTTAGTACTGCCATTACTTCACATCCAGTGAAGCCACAGCATGTACTTTATTGGCTGCTGCTACCACGTAATCAATACGATCGACAGAAGCTGCGGCTGTTGATAGTGTCGGTGCAGTTCCACCAGTCCACTTCCAATCAGCATGATAAGCAAGTGTTCTAGATCCTGTACCGTCTTGTGTAACGAAAATAGAACCACTTTGCCCTGCAACTTGGTTAGAAGGTTGTCCAAGAGTACGGTTACCAGCTAAGGTTACACTATAGTTATTACTAGAGTTAAAGTCAACAGCAATTGTAGCTCCATCAGTTAACGCTGTAACAGCTCCACGTTGGGCTCCTGTCCAGTTTTGATCGTTAGCAAGTACAGCATCACCGTTACCAGTCCCTTTAGCATTAAGTTGTGTCTGAATATTAGACGTAACACCATCAGTGTAGTTAAGTTCAGCTGTAGTTGCTGTTACTCCATCTAGAAGATTGAGTTCAGCTGCAGTAGACGTTACTCCGTCTAAAATGTTTAGTTCTGCTGTAGTAGACGTTACACCATCTAGAAGATTGAGTTCAGCTGTAGTGGATGTAACCCCGTCTAGAAGATTGAGTTCAGCTGCAGTGGATGTCACACCATCTAAAATGTTTAACTCAGCAGTAGTAGATGTTACTCCATCTAACAGGTTTAATTCAGCAGTAGTAGATGTTACTCCATCTAACAGGTTTAATTCAGCTGCAGTGGATGTAACCCCGTCTAAAATGTTTAGTTCTGCAGTTGTTACTGTTGCTCCATCTAGTATTTCTACTTCTGTCTGTGTTAGATCCGCAAGAGCACCAGCTGTACCGCTAGCCATTGTAGCTAGTTCTGTCAATTCAGCGTCCTCAGCCTGCATAGGCTTACCACCTGCTGTACTGCCGTCATGCACGACGACTACATCTTTATCTGTATCTACTGTAACTTCACCAACTGCTCCTGTGAAGCTACTATGTTGAGAGGTTGTACCCCTTCTTAATTGTAATAATTTTGCCATTTAGAGAGTTCCGAAGTCAATTTGTAGGTTGTCACCACTGACAGTAGCTACTTCAGTGAGGTTCTTATTGTTGCAATCTAGGTGCCCTCCTAATTCAGGAGTGGTATCTTCTACTAGATTAGCTATACCAGGCGCAATTGAAATCCAACTGCTATTGTTGTAGTATTTTAAAAGATTATTTGTTGAATCATACCAAAGATCTCCCGCATCAATAGAAGATGAAGGTGTACTTGATGCAACTCTATATATGTCAGAGAACGAATTAATATCATTAATATTTGTAGCAACTGTAGTAATATCACTTCCTACAGTTTCAGTTGTTACGCTTTCAGTAACTAATCCTAAATCTTCTTTATATACTAGATCACCTGCAACAATATTAATATTATTAATGTTATTGTTAACGGTGTTTATAGCACCAGCTGAAGGCAGCTCTCTATGGAAATTATAAGTATGTAAAGTACTAGTAGTTTCTACTAATATACCTGCTCCGGCGAGATAAGTATTACTGTTCGCTAAACCATTGATTGTAATAGTAGCGTTGTTTGATACGTTACCATTAGCAATAGTCGCTACTCCACTACCATTTGATGTTAAATTACTTGCTAATGCCTTAACACTTACTAGAGTACCAGCATTATCATTGATATCAGGGTTAGTATCTGGGAATTTTGTTTCATCATCAATTGCTACAAAACCACCTACTTCTTCAACTAGAGTAGTGATTCTACTATCAATAGCACTTGCAGTTGCAAGCTTTGTGTTAGATGCTGACCAAGTTTCACTACTGGTATATACATCTGCTGTTGCTAGTTTAGCAAATCCAACAGCCTCACCTGCTAGGTGTTGGGCATCAATAGATCCGTCTACATAGTGTTGACTATCTATAGCATCATTAGCTATATGAACACCATCTATACTACCATCTACATATTGGTCACTATCAACTGAGTTTGATGACATATGTGCTAGATCAATAGATCCGTCCACATACTGATCACTGTCAACTGAGTTAGCTGCCATATGTTCAAGATCAATAGATCCTGCAGCATAGTGCTGACTATCTATTTGATCATTGGCGATATGTATACTATCGATTGACGCGTCTACATATTGATCACTGTCAATTGAGTTAACAGACATATGAGCAAGGTCAATAGCACCTGCTGCTATTTCATCACTATCTACAGCATCATCAGCTAAGTGTACGTTATCGATAGATCCATCTACATAATGTTCCGAATCGATAGAGTTATCAGCAATCTTTGCATTAGTAACGGCATCAGCCACTATCTTAGCAGTAGTAACAGAATTGTCAGCAAGTTCAGAGGATCCAATAGCACTAGCTGCAATCTGTGTTCCAGTAACTGTATCATTTACAAGCTTAGCACCTGTAATTGTAGCATTTTTAATATCAACTGCTTCAATAGTACCATCAAGTATCATAGAAGAGGTAACACTACCTACATCACCTGTAGTAAGTAATGTACCAGTTGAGTCTGGAAGCGATATAGTTCTGTCAGCTGTAGGATCTACTACTGTTAGTTTAGTCTCATATGCGTCATCTGTAGCTCCTTCAAATATAATATCTACGTCTTTTGATAGGGTTACGTCTCCTGTAAAGACTCCTCCACCAGCATCCATATACCTAGATACTACTTCTTGAGTAGAGTATAAGTTCTGTGTGAAGTTTTCATTTAGGTCAGCAGATCGGATAGATGAACCTGGGTAGAAGGTTGCAGTTAATCCTGAGTCATCTGTTACTCTATAAATTCTAATCTTATCAGTAGCGAGTGGTGCAGACGTTAAAGTAATTGATGTTGTGGCTTGCGTATAGTCTGTAGTTAGATCAAGCAGACTGTCATTTTTAGTGACTTTGACATCTGCTGCTTTAATATAGGGAAATGTAAAATTGTAGGTAGTGGCGGTACTACCTGTATAAATATTTTGAGTTGTTGCCATAATCCAATTAGTTTAATGGTTTCTGTAGCCTCAATAAATCATCAATCTGAGGCTGTAAATCGCTAGCTTCCTCATAGCGCCCTTGGTTCATTAAGTCTCGTTTATGCTCTTCAAGTAAACCTAGTGGTCTTGTTGATTTCCTTTCAATCCTTAGTTGAGCCCATGCTAATCTAAATGCTTCATTATGCATTCTAGTTAGTTCTTTATGCACTCTTGTCTGTGTAACTGGAAATCTTTCCTGACCTAAAGATCTGTTATTTTTCCTGTAATCTGCCATAGAACCTTTTTCATTTAATCGATCCCATGCCATTAACTCTTCAATCTGTTCTTTTAAACCAGCGTTCTGTGCTACCCAAGTATTGATATAATAACGTTCTTCAGGAGTTAGTTTAGATCCAGGTATATCTGGATTAGATCTCATTTCATGTAGACCATCCCAACCAGTACCTATTAACCACTGTCTCCATGGCTCTAATCCACCATTCTGTTTAAATACAGGCATAACTGAATTAATAGCAGAAGTTATCGGATTAACATAATTAATACGATCACCTGTGTATACATCAATTTGATCTTTTAGAACGTGATTCTCGCTAAATAAGAATTTATTTCTATTCAATAAATAACTACCTATATCATTCTCCACATCTTTAAGTTGTGAAGTGATGGCATCGTTTAACATGCTCCTTAAACCAGCATGTGCAAACGGTACTGTAGGATTAATATGGCCATCTGCTACAAATCTAGCCCAAGCTGTCTCATCATTACCTAGTAGTGCAACAAGAGGTTGCAGTCCACTGAGGAATGTAGAATTAGTAACATTAGCAGATAAACCCCAGGCTAGTTTTAAGTACCAGTCTTCAGCAATGGTTGAATCTACACGATCAGATTCATAAGCAATCTGTCCTGCAAGTGCAAGAATTTTATCATAAGGTTCTAATCCTTGATAACTATGCCATTTTCCTGTAAATGGGTTCTTAATAGAAAACCACTTAGTTCCTAACGCTTCCATATCTCTGCGTTCCTTAGCATCTTTTGGTCCAGGACCAGTGAGGTTACCTTGAGCGGCCCATAGTCCAGCAGCCATAGTGACAGCCCCGCCCATTACTTGACGGCCACGATACTCATTCTTAAGAGTTTCAAATGCAATATCACTATAGTCTGAAGCTTTAAAACCATGCTCTGCCATAGCAGCAATCTTTTCAGATTTTGTAACAGCTTTAAATACACTACGTGCTTTACCAAGTGCTAAACCAAGAGCACTAGTTGGCGTATAAGACCAAGCCATCTGTAATCCGTTAATACCTGTTCTATTGAACATGAATAGCGGTTTAAGTGCAGGTACAAAATCAATCATATGATCCAGTCCCCTTACAACTTTATTATCTAAGTTTAAGGCAACTTCTTGTGAAGCTAGTTTAGCTGCTTCATCTGTAAGTAGACCAGTAGCGTCGAAGGAGTTATCGTAGAGTTGCTGTGATCTAGCTAGAAACATGGAGTCACTCCACTGTCCACTAGTCTGATCCATCAGTTCAGCATAAGCCTTAGCCCTTGCTGTACCGCTTGCTACCATTGAGTTTGTAAATCCATCTATAGCGTATAGTCCATTAACACCCCACCTAAACAATTGATGGTTATTATACCAACTCATTAGTTTAGCGCTTTGTAGCATAGCCACTTTACCAGTCTTACCTTCAGCTCTCCAAGCTTCAGCCATTGCTTCCATAGCTTCAAAGCTATCACTTTGAGAGAATTTAATATCAGCACGTCCGCGAGCCATAGCAAGTTCAGGATTCTGTCTCACATAGTTCCATTCAGCTGCCATGTGTTTAGTAGCTCTTCGGAAATTCTCTACCCAACCACCATAAGTAGCAAGAGCACGTCTAAAGTCTCCGAATCTTCCACGTACACCTGCTCCAGCAAAAGCTGAAATAGGTTTACCTAAAAGCAATATACCACCACCTAAAGATGCTCTTAGAGGAGCACGTCCATTTAGATAGCCATTATATCTAATTCCATGTATTCCTTGGATTACAAGGCTAGGTACTTCTGGTTCCCAATCGATGAACCCTTTCTTGATGAGACCTATATTATTTTCAGCCCATCTGTGTAGTTTAAATAATTCATCTACCTTACCATCAGTTCTATCATAAGCTAATTTAAATGCTTTCAGATAGTTAGGATCCTTTTCATTAATTTCCTTTAAACTATTTATTACTTTTTTACCTGATTCTTTAGCATTAGCAAGTTCCATGTCAAAATCACTAATCATCTCTCGTAGCTTCTCTGCTACTCTAGGATTAGGATTCTTAGCCATATCTAACATGCGACCCTGATATCCCCAAAGGAATCTGTTAGCACGTATCTCTTGGTTAACTAGTTCCATATTGGTTAAGGCGTTATCCATTAACCTTCTGGTATCAAGCATACCATCCATTACTACACTAGCATGTGCAGCATCCTTAGCAGCATCTCCAGCTTGCTGTACTGCTAACACAGAAGCTTGCACTGCTTTTGGATTATACATGTCATTAAATACCCGCCTGAATGCCTGTGAAACTGCAACAAATGATTCATCATCTAAGAATTTAGCCTTATAACCTTCCTGAATGTTTGTCTTCATTTGGTTAAGTGCTGCTGCCATTTCATCAGTATTCATGTGGTAGATGTTGTTAACAAGTTTATTAACAGTCTTCTCTAGATCTGCAGCAGAACGTTTCCACTTATTCTCATAAATAGCTTCTACTTGTTCAGGTATTTTAGCTCCAAGCTCTGCTAGCCGTTCACCACGTTCACCTCTATTAGCTTTCAATAAGTCACGCATTCCTTTAGTAGGTAATGCAGCTCTAGCACGTCCATTATCTACATTAATCTGATTAATAATTCTATCGTGATCTAACACAGCACCTACTACATCACCGTCAACATTAGTAACAGCCCTCTGCTGTGCCATTGCTGGGTCATGTGCGATAGGGTTAAATTCCTCAGGGTTCTCTGCTAAAACTTCTAAAGCTTCTTCTCTTAAAGTATTATTACGTGCATGTCTAGATTTCATTGCAGAGGCAGTGACAGGATCCATATCATCTATGTCAACCTGTATTCTTCTGCGTAGTTCAGTTAATTCTGCAAGACGAGCTTCTTGATCTGAAGTTAATAGATCTAAGTCAAACTTTTCAATCTCTTCATCAATAGCTCTTATCTCAGGATGCTTACTCTGTTCTGCTAAGTCATCAGCATTCCTTACTAGTACTTCTACAGCTTCATCTGATTGTGGTATTACCACAGCTGAACTGTCCCACCTTACTGCTGTTTTAGCTGGTAATTCTGCTGTAATTTTACTTGCAGGGGTAAAGTAATCAGCACCAGCTATAGCATTTTTAATAGCTGTTCTAGCTTGAAAAATACCTCCAATTATCTCTATACCGCCTAAGAAACCTATGTTCTCAAATAAGTTTAATTTGAATCTTACATCAGCACTATCGCCTTCCTTGTTAGCCCAAGGTGCATAAACACCGAATGTATCTCCAAATGTTTTAGCCATATTATCATCAGTAGCAGAAGTAGAACTAGCAAGTATACCAGTATCTACTCCCATTCTAGCTGCTACACCTGCTAAAAACTTTTGAACACTATTTAACTTAGTAGCAATTGGTAGCTTACTTAATTGTGTTACACCTGCTCCACCAAGAATCAGTGAAGGTATAGCTAGTCCAGATACCTGTCGTGTCAAATCAGCTATAGGGTTCTGTCCTGTTGGATGCATTTTATGCCATTGATCTTGTAGATCTCCAGTACCTAAGTTACCTTGTGCTACTAAGTTTAAAGCACCTACACCAGTGTCAACTAACCCTTGTGATACAGGTTTGGTAGCTTTATATAGGCCTTCAAATCCTGCAAATGGTGTTTCGTAACCACCGATGCCGGTATTAAATAGTGTTCTTTCTGGATTTCTCTTTGCCCAAGCTAAGTCTTCTTCGGCTTTTGCAGAAGCACCTTCAACATAAGTTGGACCCTGCTTGCCTTCTGCTGATGGGTCTAATTGTGAAGCAGCTTCTTCTTGACGTTGTTGTTCGTCGTATTCATCTTGACTGCTTTCTAACCCTTGCATCACATCCGGGTCAAAATATGAATCTGTCATTTCGGTACTCCAAATCCGTGTAGAATTCTCATTATCCTTCCATCTGGTAATAATACTCTAGCAATATCTCCTTGACCAGATGGAGTAGATCCAAGGTAAACAGCTCCGCCAGTTACACTTAGTCTAGTGTCATATGGTAACGCAAGATCTACACCGTAATGCATTAAATCTTTTTGATGAATTGGATGAAATCTCATACCATATGGACTAGATTGTGTATCTTCTAAAGATGATACTACTGTACCGTCTGGTAGTGTTGCCTTAATATATTTACTAACTTCACGAGCTGTTATACGTTGGGCAGGTTCGTATTCTACATGAGCATGAGGTCCAGTGGAATCACCTTCACTTCCTATTTTGTAGAAGTGATCAGCAGGTTTATAACCAATTTTCTCTCCGCTATTTAACAGTACTTCTGCATTACTAGTTAATTGATCGTTTAAATTCTCAGAAATATTTTGATATTGCCTTAACGATTCGGGTGATAGATTCGATGGTTCAGGTTTAGTTACTTTAGAAAAGTCTAAGTTAACACCGACTACTTTTGCATTAGCCTCTAGTACATCACGTACTGTCAAACGTCCGCCATATAAACTAGCTACATCGCGGACCCAAGGAAATTTATCGTTAATAATAGTATCGGAAAGAATACTACCTGATAACATTTTCTGTCGTAAATACTCATAATCTTGTTTAGTATCTAATGCATCTGTATTTATGAAATCACCACCAGTCTCTTTAAATCTCTTCCTACGTTCAATTACTGATTCAGTAGATAGAGGTTTACCATTAGGATCTACAGTATAGCCCTCAATGAATCCACTGTTAGGATCACTTATGTTAAATGGTTTTACCTGTAGTCCTGTTACAAGTGATTTAGCATAAGCAAGAGCATCGTTATAAGCCTGAGAATCTGATACCGTTCCAGTACGCATTATATCAGTGAACCTTCTCATAGTCTTAGTATGTATATCAGCCACTGCAGCTCTTAGACTGGGTTCATTATTACCTACCTGTTCCCATGAATTAATACCCATCAACCTTTTAACATCAGCTTCGATATCTGATTCAAAAGCTTTACTTTGAGTTGGATATGGGTTATCAATACGTTCATCTGCAAGTAATTTTAATTTATCAGATCTATTTAATTTAGCTTGAAGAACCATCTCTGTGGTTAAAAGTCCTTGACTAGCTGCTAATTCTAACTCAGCTTTATTTTGTTTATTTATTGCAGGCATAACTTCATCAGTAACCATGCTAGCTAACCACTTTCTCAGCTCAGGTACATGTGCGAACTCATCGTATATTTCTTGAATAGCTTGTGGATTAAGGGCCTCTGCTTTTATACGTTCTGCTATCTTGACTTTAGCTTCATCAATAGAATACTTCCTTTGGTTATAAATCTGACTCCTTACGTCATCTTGAGCCTTTTTCTTCTCAGCTATAACGACTTGAATCTTTTGTTTATTTATATCACCTAAGAGTGGCGTGCCATCTTCTCTAGTTAATGTAAGCATATCCTGTGCTTCAGACATTGGAGTCTGTGGCAGTGAAAGATATTCTATGACATATGGGAAGTTATTATGGATAGCTTGTCTACGCCAGTATTTATTATTAGGATCCTCGTAAGTGTTAATTACATCAGAAAACCACGTGCGTAGTCCCCCTTTCCTTAAAGCATTGATTGTCTCAATCCTATTGTTATCTATATTGATTTCACCTGCCTGTGTCTCAGCAATCTTCGCTGCTTTATCATACTCAGCATCAGATATTTTATCTAATTCTTCAAAGAATTCTGATGCTAGAGTAGGGTTAGGTGTTTCAATACCTAATGCCCTGAAAGTACTCGCTCCGTACTGACCTTGCATTTGAGATAAGATAGCATTAACAGCTGCTAAATTCCCTGACTCTTTAGCTTGGTTAAGTGTAAGGCTACCGTATTTTGAGGTGTAAGGTGTATCTGAATTATTAAGTATCTCTTGATGGAAGAGTGGTACACTATTACCAAGACCAGATTGAATCATGCCGTAGTGTCGCCAACCACTTGCACTTGTAATATCTAATAAGTCTTTCTCTGATGCACCTTGATCAATTAATATCTGAGCAGCAGCTACATAGTTTTTATGTTCGTCCCACAGCTCTCCTTCTAATGCCCGTAGCTCTGCAATCTGACCAGATGTAGCACGTACATTATTTATAAGATTAATACCTTGTTGGTACTCTTCTTTGTTTTGTTGGTCCTTCCATTGACCAATTGTTTTGGCTACAGAACCAAGTGCAAGTAAACCGTCAAGTTGTTTTGGAGCGCCTTTGCCACCAGAACGTTGACCAGCTTCAATAGCTTTAAGTGCTATATTTTGATTCCTCAACATTGCAGCTTTTATAGCTGCTTGATTCTCTTGACGGAACTTTTCATTCCGTCTAAGAGCTGTAATATTCTCTGCATCCCATCTTGTCTTCCAGGCGAGGGCTTCTTTTGACCAGGTATTCTGTATATCAAAAGCTACCTTATTCCCTTCTAGAACACTTTTACCTTGTTTTAGGATGTTATTAACTATCTGTTCAGAAGGTACAGAAATTGATTGAAACCCTCTTGCTACTGCATAACTTTGAAAAGCCATAGTTGTTTTGTTCTTCCTTAGAAGTGTTATTTTTATAAACTATTAACTGCCTTAGCAGTCTCTAGTATCACCAATCGAATAGCCCAGAAATAAGTGAAGCTGCTGCTAAAAATGGTTGTTGTGGTCCAGGTATAGCCGCTGCTACTCCAAGCCCAGCACTTACTGCAGAACCTGTAGTCATGCCAGAATTACTTCTAGCGTATCCCATGCCTGCTCCTTTAACTGGTTCCGGTGGTCTGTTTGGTTCCGGTGGGTCTAATAAATGAGTAAGTGGTACTTCAGCAGGTTTAGGTATTGCTGGACCCTTTGGTACAGGTAAGCCTCCTCTTGCCCATGCTTGTAAATCTGCTCCTGATTTCTTATGAAAAGCTTCATCATCAGCTAATTTTTTAGCTTTATTAATACTTACTAACGTAGCCGCAGCTTCGTCCTCTGTAATTTTATAAGCAGCTGCAATAGAAATCCTCTCTTCATCTCCTGCTGTTATAGCAATCCCTAACTCTTCAGCAATAGTTTCTGCCTTATCTTCAAATTCTTGTCTTGAAAGTCCTAAGGATTTACTTGCTGCTAGAACTGCATTATCTACCCCATACATAGCAGCATTGTATTGATCAGATGATCTGGTAGCCATATCAAATATAGCACGATCTCTCCGACCCTTTGCAGCTAGTACTTCATACACACGTTTATCTGAAGTTCTACCTGTACTACCGCTAGCTTTTACTTGACCTAAAGCTCTTAAATCTTTGATGAAGTTATCTTGATTTTCAAGAGCTGTCTTAGCACGTTTCTGATGTTCAGCTAAAGTAAGTAGTTCCCTCTTTTCATTAGCTCCAAATTCAGTTGTGCGAAGCTGTAGTTCTGCCTTTAAACCAGCGTACAACAATGCATCTGATTGCTGTCTTTCTTTTAGTCTTGCAGCACGAGTAGCTAACTGTACTTTTGTTAATTTATCATCTCTTTTTATAAGCTCCTTACCAAGATCAAACTCTCTCTTCTGATTACGTTCAGTAGCTTGAGTTTCATTTGCATCTAGAGCCTGCTTATAAGCAGTTTCATTTAAAGTTTCTTGATGACCCTTATACTCTTGGGCTCTATCGTATGCATCTTTCTCATACTGTTCTTTAATCTTCTTCTGCTGATCTTGATATCTCCAGTTCTCATTGTCTACATCGTATTTAAAATCACGCTGCTCTTCTCTATCTGCTCTAACCTGTGCATTGATCTTTAGAGTTTCTTTATGTGCCTGTAGAGCTTCCCTATGATTAAACCTCCATAACTCTTTGTTATACTTATGAGATTCCTTTGTATAATCCTTACCGCCGCCGCCTCCTCCTGATGACATTACTTTCTTCTCCTACGTTTACGTTGTTGTTGTTGTTTAGGTTTGATTTTTTTAGTTATTACTGCATACTGATGATCCCAATTAAGCTTCTCTGCTAAACCTTTACGAGTCCAAGCTTCTAAAGCAGTACAGTCACAGACTAAAGCAAACTCCTCTAAAGTATTTAGATGGTGATACCAGGCATTCATGCCATGACCAGTTTCAGTAGAGAAAGCTATAATCCGTAGAACTTTATTCTGAGGGTAATTTACTATTTCTGTTAGGATGGCTAGAAATATTCCATCTTCATTTATACCTACCCATAACTGCTGGTGTTCATTAAGAATAAGCCTTAGTGCATCAGATGAAGACATATTACCCATGTAATCATGAGCTAAAGCTTTCTCTATCAGTGGTCTGGCTTCATTCCAGATTAATTGAACATCATCTGTTTTAACTAAAATAAACTGTTGCTGTTGGGTGGTCATGTGCTTATGTTCGTTTGTAGAATCTTGGTGAGTATTGTCCTTCCCACATCATGGATGTAAGAGAGACAGGAAATGGTGAGTCGCTAAATACCCGTACACTGAAGTTATCGGAACGTTGGTGTATTGGTATAGTGAATACATTTTCTTCTAATAGTGGTACGTCGTCTGCTAAGTATTGTCCTGCATCTGAAGATGATTGAACATCGTACCATGTATCTGTAGTAATTTCTATTTTCTTTGCAGGAGTAACTTTATTAGCTGTAGTAGTTTGACCTGCTGGAGCAGTGTTAAATGTAACAGTACTCTGTGTAGCAGTAGATGTCACTGTATAGGCAGTAGAAGGCTGTCTAGCACCGTCTAAAGTAACCTTAATACCATTCTCTTCTTTAAGTAGAAACGGTATGCTGAAGGCTGTTGTGGAGCCGTCTCCTGTGGCCTCATAAATATCACCTCTGTATCCTTTACTCTTAACTTTAAAACTAGCAACACTAGATAAACCAAGAGCAAACTTCATACGTGCAACAGTTAGTGCCGCAGTGTAATCATACTGGTTTCTATCCCCACCCATGTTGAAATATGTCTTAGGTAATTCAATGTTATAGTTATATTTATAACCAATAATAACATCACCAGTAGATAGGCCAGTTAAATCTTTACCCTGTGCTTCAAAGAAAGGTGCAGTGGTTGCATGTGTCTGACCCGTGGGTCTATCTGGAGTGACAGTAAAACCAGATTCAGTTACACCTAAAAAGTTAGCTGTACCTGTACCAGCAATAGCTAGTACTGGTGTTAAGCTTTCGTTATCTCTATAACTTGTAGGTAAAAAACATTTAGTAAAGCCAGTACTGATAGTAGCTACATCAAACGTAAGTGCAGCGCCACCACCACTACCTAATTTAGAATCAGCAATTGTTATTGTCTCATTAATCTCATAACCACGGCCAGCGTCAGTAATAGTAACAAGAGCACCACCATTTGCAGTTATGTTAATAGTAAACTTTGCACCTGTACCAGTTACATCTGTTGTATAATCATCAGTATCAATTAGATAGGCACCTTGTGGTCTATTTGCATCTGCTGCACCAACAGTATCAACACTTGTTATAGCACCAGCTAGTGTCATACTACTCACAGCACCATATAGATCCATATGTGGATTCACTTGTTGACCATCACTATTAACAATGATTGTTTCTTCTGGTGTCTGGGTTAGACTAGAGCTAGCAATTACATACTTACCACTATATTCTAAAACAGACCACATAGTATCTGAATCGATAGAAGCAAGCTGTACGTTACCTGGTAAATCCCAGTTAAACCAAGCTGCCATCTGCATCCTATCACCTACTGAATAAGTTTTATATAGATACATAGTATTATCTAGTGCACCATATAAAGCAATCAATGAATTCTGAGAATTAGAAATTAAAGAAGTTACAGTATCAGGAACCCATTCAGAAACAACGTTACCTATATCTTGAACCTGAGGATTCTCTTCAGAACCCCTTGTTTGCATAGCAAAGATCCTTGTGTAACTAGGTGTCTTACTTACAAAGTTAATGTAAGGCCCCATGTCAACAGGATCAATAGTAGAATCCATCTCATAGTTAGCTATGCTACGGATACTTGCTGTAGCAGGTGTTAGTATTTTATCTTCTGAGAATAGAATAAATTGCTCGTTCTTACTGAATAAAACTAAACCCTGTGCAGTGGGTATTATACCGTGTAATACAGCAGGTCTAATACTTGAACAGTTAATGTCAATAGGATCACCATCAGTCACAGTAAGAGCTGAAGTAAAGTAGAAGTTATAAAAGTCAGCTGACTGACTCAGTACTACATTATCATCAGTTAAAATACCAAACCTATTGTTATGGTAGAATGTTTGTTGTATCTTTTTTCCTACAAAACTAGGGTCCGAGTTAGTAATAGTATCACCTACTAACCTTTCAGTCCAAGCTACCTCCTGTACGTGGAATGTATTAGTAGCAGTGTTCCTGAGTTCATGAGGTAGGGTCGTCCTATTCATACCAGGTGATACAGTAGGGTCTTTTGTCTCTACCCATTCACCTCTATTAGAGAGAGGATCAGAGGAAACAAATTTGAGCCAGTAAGTATCTTCTGTTACATCTGCTGATGAGTTAATTATCTTACATATTCTATCGTTAACTGAAGTGTCTGGAAGATCTGCTACACTAAGTACTTGTTCTCGGAAGGATAGTATATTAGAGTTACCTTGATTATCTGTTGCAGTTATCTCAAATGTTTCGGCAACTCCATTTGCATCTACATAAGATAACTCTAAAGATGTATCTAGTTGAGTAGTCGTTAGTGTACCTGGAAAAGAGAATGCATCTAGGTCAGCTTTTAATTCTGTTAAAATCTTTTTAGTAGTATTAGTTATCTCCTCATAACCATTATTGGTCATGTTCTCATTATTTATAGTCTGATAAAGACCAACATCAGTGTAGGTATTACTTCCTATCCTAATTGATATTGAATATCTAGTACTATATTTAGCAAACAGTACTCTTACTGTAGCTCTATTAGATACATAAGTAGGGTTAGGTAAAGCGGTTACAGTCTTAGTCTTATTAGTAATGATAGAAGTATCTTGAACGGTCAAGATATCATAGTTATCACGAGTAGTGTCTAAGTAATCTTTTGTGTCATTAGGATTTGTTGCATAAGTTACCGTGCAAGCTGTGCCATCACTAGCGTTCCATATCTTAATAGGGTTAGTAGCTTCTGTATCTGAATCTAAGATACACCCTACATACTTCTCTTCATTATCTCGTTTAATAAAGAACCACTTAGCATTAGCAAAGTCTGGTGAATTAGCATTGGATGAAGAGTGAATTCCTTTAATAAATTTAAAACCTGGTCTCTTCCTTAATCCAAAGGTGGGGTCAGGGTAAGCATTAAGGCAATCCCTGACTTGACCTGGCATCTTCTTATGATCTGTTTGTTTAGATACCCCTCCTAAATAAGAGGGTATTGTTTGTGTTACTGCTGCCATTAGCGATACAATGCTTTATAAGGTTTATAGCTATTATAATAGTTCTGCCCTCTCGGATGTCCAAAGAATGTATAGTCACCTTGTTGGGTTTCGTACTCCAACGCTGTGGCTCTACAATACATTTCTTTCTGTTGCAACATCTGATACTGTGCTTGATCACCTACGATACGACAAGAGACTAACGTAGCAGCTCTAGATACAATGTAATCTTGAATCGGTATAGGTAGATCAACCCAATCAAATAGCCAGGTTATATCTAACTTAATAGTATCGCCAGCACCATCTGTAATTTCATAGGTGTGGTGATACTTGTCATATAGTTTACCATCTCTCCGTATAACATTCTTACTCCCATTAGCTAATCTACTGTCTGCATTACTTTCTGAAAGATCTACTTGTAGAATATTATTAGGGATGATATATTGTTTGTTTGAATCAGTTGTAGCTTCATATTCATATTCTGTATTGAAGCTCCAACCTTCTGCCTGTATTTCTCGTGACACTTTAAGTAAAGTATCGTAAGCAATCGCAACGTCCGGGTTGGTTTGGTCGAGAGTGGTGACAGGCGCCTGACCAACTGACGCTAGTATCTCGTTGACTGCTGGTAATTCTTCTGTAGCGTTAGTGGTAGGAATTGGCATAATGTATAAATAAAAAAAAGGGAACCCGAAGGTTCCCGTGTATAATAAGTTAGAATGCAGCAGGCTTAGTTGCTGTTCCAGCGAACAGTTCAACACAAGCAGCAGGATTCAGGTAGTCTGCACCCATAGCCAAGCGGCCAAGGATAACATCACCTTGATAAACTACTGAGATGTCTCCATTAGTAACTTGTACTTGAGGACCGATTGCTTCAACACAACCAGCTCCTTCTTTTTGGAAGATCAAGCCACAAGAGTTAGCGAATTCAGTCTCTTCACCGTATTCATTGTTGATACCAGCTACATCATTAGCGGCATCTTCTACAGCTTCTGATACGAACGAGCCAGTGTTACCTGGATCTACAGTAGCAGGATCAGTAGCAGCTGTTGGGCTAGAGGATGGTGCATACTTGGTACCATACCGGCTGAAGAACGGGATGTTCATTGATTTGTAGATCTTAATGCCTGCAATTTCAATGATACCCTGTCCACCTTGTAGTGCGGAACCTTGTACGTCACGGTTAACTAGACCATTAGTACCTACATCTTTAATCAGTGCGTAGTACTGACGTGGGTTTAGTACGGCAACACGTCCGTCTTCTGATACTCCCTTCTCATCAAGTGCAGCAGCTGCATCATAGAATGCAGTCACAAGACTTGCAGGTACAAGAGCGTCATCAGCGTCAGCGTTAGCACCGACACGAATCTGAGTTCCACCTGGTTCAATGAAGTTAGCTTTTGTGATGGGATGTGCAGCACGTGCTCCACGTGTGATAGCACGGAAGATCAAACGGTCATACTTTTGAGCCAATGCATATCCAATCTTCTTAGAGATTTCTCCGCGAAGATCATAGTGAGCAAGAGTCTCATCGAGATCGTATACAAACGCGCTGGAAATCAAGAGATCATCAATTGTGATCGTCTTCTCAGCTACCGGGGGAGCACCGTCATCGTTACCAAGAATGGATCTTCCTGGTACATGGTACTCAGCCGTGGTACGACCTGTGTAGATGAACTGCAATGACTTACCGTTCTTCAACGTGCGCTTCGTGACTAGATCACGAGCAATGGCATTCCTTTGGAAGCCTTTAAACATCTCACCGCTAAACAGCTTGAGATATAGAGCCCTTGCGTCGCCGGTCGAGTTCGATTGACCCGGCCGCGTAAGATCGGCAAGTGGCTCATTACTATTCTGATGGGCCATTGTTAATTAAATGAATTAAATGTATTGTTTATTTTCTCACGTGAAATTGTTGATCAATTTTTTGTAGGTCTTTCCCTACCGTCTAGACGGCTAAGGGTATCCGCGTACGGGCCAAAGCCAATGAAGGAGAGGTCCGACTCTGAGGTGCCTCTCCTCCTTTTTATTTAGAAGGTTCTTTTTTTTCCTTCTTCTCTTCAGCACCGGAATTAGCACCAAGCCATGATATCTTAGCGCCTCCGGTTTTCTTTTGATGTGCCATAATTACTTTCGTTTAGTAGACCAAGTCATTTCCATACCAAATCCTAACAATAGGACTAAGCATATCATGTACAGAAGGTCCATCTAGAAGGCCCACTTAAGTCCAGCTTTGGTTCCGTAGTTGTTCTCATCAGCGTCAGTTGTAAGAAAAGAGATCTCTCCATAAACCGACACAGCTTCAGTGGCTTGAAAGGATCCACCGGCTTTTCCAGAAAACTCGGTATTGGCGTCCCCTCCATCGGGGGAGACGATGGCTGGACCTGCTTGAAGATAGTAGCCGAGACGGTCTACATTCCCTTCATAACCGATATGCAGATCAGTTTGTGATCCACCGTAGTCTGATCCAGTCCATCCACTGTTGATTTCAGTGTTGACATATGGGCCGGCCATTGCAGGTGTCGCAGAGAGAGCGGACAGTGTGGCAAGTGCAATAATAGATTTCATTTTTAGTTTGTTGTATTGTTGATCGCTACTTTGTTTTCGTGTACTTGATGCCACGATAGATATAAGTGACAGTCATAAGGTTCTCCTATGATGTGGACCCCGTTCCCTGTCCACACGTCATGCGTCAGCGCAAGCTGATGAACGGACGTTGTCCCAGTAGTCATGTTTAGTGACGTGAACGCCCTCGATAAATGCAGCCACAAGTAGCAGCATGATTGCAATTATCCAGGGCTCTGTGAAGCGTTTCATTTCTTAGGTGGTCTTCCCTTTTTTGTTCCGTAAGTTCCTTTTCCTTTAGGCATGATTAATAAGCGAGTAAAGATAAATGAATACCTAGACATGTAAACATACCTAGATGTAATAATCTACCGATCATGGTTAGAATTTTAAGTTTGAACGTTCAAGCTTTTCCATTACTTCTTGACGGTAAGCAGGATCATTATCATACTTAGGGTCATTCATAGCTTCAACAAGTTGAGCATTACTTTTAAATTGAGTGCCTCTAGAAGAGGGTGCTTTGCCAGTAAGCATCGTACCTTCTACACCTGATGCATCATCATAACGATATTTCAAAGCTTGAATAGCAAAGTAACATGCGAGAGTATCCCCACTTTCCATCACCTTATCAAACATAGCAATCTCTTGTTCAGCTAAAGAACCCTTAGCCCAACCAATCATCTTATCATAACCCTCATCTCCACCAGCTACACCTTTCAGTTTAGTTATGTTTTCAGGAGTCAGTTCTTTTGGTTGTGCTTGTTGATTTTTAGAACGATACTCTAGGTGCATCTGTGCTAAATCTCTAGCACTCATTTCACTAAGTTCTTTTAAAGTATCATCAGTGTATTTATCACCAGTAGCTTCATCCCAAAGGCGATCAAGGAACTCAGTATCAGTAACATCTTTAGGTTCCGGTTCAGCTTCTTCAGTAGTTTCCTCAGTAACTTCTTCAGGAGTTTCTTTATTAGCTTCACCTAATTTACTTTGTAGTTCAATGTAAGCTTTTTCTAATTCAGCTGCATCTTTATATTTACCAGCAAGTAACTGCTCTTGCTGGGATTCCATTTCCTCACCAATGGCTAGAGACTCTTGTTCATCTGTAGTTAAAGAGTCTCCTACCGTTTCTGTCTGAGGAGCTGTGTCTACTGTTAATGTTTCTGCCATAGTTATTGTGGTGGTTGTTGTTGAGCCATTGCAGCTTGTTCTCGTTTCTGTTCAACGGCTGCCATGGCTGGAGCATTCTGCTGTTCTTGCATAGCCATCTGTTGTTGCATCTGTTGCTGTTGCTGTCCTTGTATCTCTTGCATACTCTTCACTAGGTTGAGTACGTCGATACCAGATGATGCTGCTAGACGTTTAATAACCTCATCAGGATTGATGAATTGCATCATAGCTTCTGGTCCTACTGTCTGTGCGATAGTTTGCATAAACATTGTAAGACTCTCTCTGTCCTGGCCTCGGCCAAGAGCATTGATACCTGCTACGATAGTAGGATGAACAATTTCTTTAGGTATATTAGGAATAGCACCTGATTTCTGTAAGACGTTAAGCTTACGATCTAGATAAGGTACTAAGAATTCAACAGTGAGTAGACTGAATAGTCCACCAAGCTGTTGCTCTAGTTCCATCTGTGTCATCCGTACCTCTTCTGCAGTAGTACGTTCTGACTGTCTAACAGTGAGTACTAGGAATGCTTCACCGAGTCTCTTCTCTATCTGCTGTACCATATTGTAAGCAGTACCGAAGTCAGCTGTTTTACCAACCTGAACAACACCGATGTCATCAGGTCTTCCCTGAATGATTGCACCGTTCCCAGCAGAGGCTAGAGTGGCTGGTTTAGTAGTGCTTGATGGTGATACAGTAAAGACTACTTTAGCAGCTGCTGCAGAGCCTTCTACGAGGGCCTGAGAGAGTGCTTCGAGGGACTTAAGATCCCCCATAAACTCTTCTACTCTTCCTCTACCATAACCTTCACCGTCCACAGTGTTGAATCTTAGTGGAAGCCAAGGTGTAACAGCAAGCTGTGCTTTACTTATTGACTTAGTGATTACTTCATCGTAAACTTCTTGATGCCAAGTAACCTTTTTACCTTCGACTTTGACATGTGTATAGATGTCACAGTCTTCGTTGTCACCGTCAGTATCTTCGTTGACTCTACCCTTCTCTGCAATGTTTGGGTATAAATCTTCTACAATTTTTTTGTTAATAATTTCTTTGGTAACTATCTCGATGACATTACCGTTACCATCTCTATCTACAACATAGCGGTTAAGTGGGAACAACTTAAGTCCATCCTTACCCATGAATATCAGAGCGTTACCGGATACAACCAGGTGTTTCATCGCCTGGTGTACCACAACTCTATCATCAGAAGCAGCAATGGATTCAAGGATAGTCCGTTCTACCTTAGCAAAGGCTAAGTCTAACTCTGACTTAAGCTCAGGCCCTCTGTCACCTAACTTAGATTCATCCACTTGCAGCTTAAAGAAGCTGGTCTGTGGAGGTAGAAGGCTAAGCATTAACTTTGAACTTAAAGTAACTACCCCTTTAGCACCTACTGATTGCCACGGTGTGACTAGTTTCCTAGCACCTTTAGTGTTATCATCTTCATGTACTAAGTATGGTATAGTTAACTCTGAAGCTTCTTTTGCTATGTTTAAATATTGGGAACGATCACTGGATAGTATATCGTATCTATGTTTAGCGGTCATGTTGATAATGTGCGATTAAATCTTCCCGATCCACGTGCTAAGTCTCCTGTACGTCGAACTCTATTGTTTACTTTCAAAGGGTTCACACCTGTATAACCACTTGGTATCCCAGCGAATCCAGGGCCTACCCCAGTGAATCCAGGACCTACCCCAGTGAATCCAGGGCCTACCCCAGTGAATCCAGGAGGTATCCCAGTGAATCCAGAGGGTATCCCAGCGAATCCAGAAGGTATCCCAGGGTAACCTGTTGAAATGTTAAGCGATCTGTTTGATGAACTTCTACCGATACTACGTGGTGATTGTTGAACACCTACAGTACCTCCAAGAGTTTTTCTAGCTGGTATTGGGAATGGTGTAAGTGCTGCTCCAGATTCTCCTAAACCTTCATCGCCAATAATTTCTAGTCCAGTAAGATTATTACCATCTATACCAGGTGATACAGTAGGATCATCGAACTGGAATCCATCATACCCTCCAGGTATTGGAAACGCATCTTCTCCGTCAGTAGGGATTTGGATAATATCACCACCAGGTGGGAGATAGCTCTCATCTGGTATTGGTGTTGGTGCAGTGTCATCTGTAGGGTCCGCATAATACCACCCCTCAAATGGAAGGGGTGATCCGTCGCTACCTACAGGTGTACCCTTAACAGCGACTTCCCCATTAGGGCCTGGTCCTGGATCCTCTAAATACCAAGCGGTTTGATGGCCTTGTGGCCCTTGCCATATGCCGTCATGTGGCTTTAGCGGTAATCTCTCCTGGTTTGATGTATCCTGGTTTGGTACTGGTGTAATACTTTGGCCGTAAATCGATGCCAGTAAATCAGCCTCCAACTGAGCTGTTGTAACATAATCAGGGTTCATAATGTTAACGTGCGAAGGAACCTACCTGATGTCCTGGCTAAGTCACCAGTCCGTCTAACTTTATTGTTATATATTTTCATAGGATTATTGTTTGTAAAGTTTGGTAAAGTAGGTAGTGGATTAATACCAGTTGTATTATTCCTACCTAGACTGTGTGCTGATGGACTTATTCCTACAGAACCGACTCCCCGTTTAGGTGGCGTTGGAAATGGTGTAATAGCACCAGTAGATGGTGGTATTCCTTCATTACCAGTGATTGGTCTACCAGTAGGATCATTTCCTGTGACACCAGAAGTATCCTTTGGATCACCAAAGTTAAACCCATCATATCCTCCTGTTACAGGACCGTAATCGTTTCTAGGAACGTTATACCCGCCAGGGTATAGGTCTCCTCCAGTTGATGAAGTTGGTGTATAGTCTGATCCAAAATCTTCGTCCCTTACGTCTGGATTATACTCATCCCAGATAGTATAATGTCCTTTATCAGGATCAAATGGTTCATGGACTCCATCCTGACTCCATGCAATTGGTTCCTCACCTACGGTTGGTGGCCTTTGAATCAAGTTTACAATGTTACTTTGATACACTGCATCCTCAGGTTTAACATTAGTGTACGCTAGATCGTCAGAGAAGGATCCGCTAGGTATTGTAAGCCAGTGACCTTCACCTGGTACATAACCTCTATCATCGGCATCTGGATGCTCAGGCCATAACATACTTGGTCTTGTTTCTTTCCATACTTCTCTACCTGCCCAAAACTCCTTTGTTTCTTGGTAAGCACCTTCATCTTTATAATCCCAGTGTGCATCCTCTGGTCCTGGTAGTGGTCTAATGGCTGGAAAATCGTGACCGCCATACGGGTCGATGTTGGTGGAGCGCATTGATGGATCTTTATACACAATACCTTCTTCCTCAGTCCAGCGTTGGATTCCCATAGTTCGCTGGTCGCCAGATGGTGAGCTAGAACCGCTTCCCCCGTGTGCTGCGGTGTCGACCCAGTAATAATACTCATCATCTAAACGTGGTTTGACATGGTGCTCATCGCCATAGTCTTCCCATTTATATGTCGATATCTCAGGTTCATATACTGGTCCGGTATAGTTAGCTCTTCTCCACCTCGCTTCCTCAATCTCTAGCGCCCAATCATACCAGTCGCCGTAGTTTGGATCATTATGAGAAACAGGAGTGCCATCTGGTTTACTAAAATGTGCCATCTTATCCTAGATCTATAAAAATATTAGGTGCTGGCTCTTTCTGTGTTGCCAGCAACCATTCATTGATTTGATCCCACTTATCTTTGTTGGGATTCTTCTTACCTTGAACTAATTTAAGAAGAGTGTTACGTCTTAGTTCAGACCAAGATATCTTTAAAGCACCAGCTGCTAGCTCGTGCCGTGGACTATCTAGTATACTGGTGTCCATAATTTTAATCCTCCATGCGTTTAGTTATCCATTCAACAACTGACTGTTGGCCAGCGTTATACATTATTTGTGACACTGTATCTGTCGGGATAGGTGTCGTGGGTGGGAAGACCTCCTGAAGTTCATCCAGGAGGTGTTGGTCGAATTGAGGACCGTAAAGAGCCTCAAGCATATTGCGGGAGGTTGACATTGCTGTGCTCGAAGAAGGATGGCATACGTGCTCTCTGTGTGTCGGAAAGCTCTGGAGCCTTGCCCTCATACATTAATCGATCGCTTGTATCCAGCCAGAATTTTTTGTCCAAATATTTGTCGGTAGTATTTATACCTAGAGGCTCCATAATCCAGTTAATGGTGGCCTTCCTAAGTTTATCCAAACTACCACTAGGAGATAAACCCAGCTCTCTACATACAAGACTATTAGCGGCCACATGAATCTGTTCATCTCTTGAAATGTCTGCACTTACTGTTCGTAAACCAGCGTCACCGTTAAACCTAAAAAAAGGGAGTAATACAAAGAAAATTGCACGCTCGGCAACAAGTGCCTTGAGGATCGTGTGATCTGGATGAGAAGTCCAAGCTTCTCGGAGCTTAAGGGCTTCTGCTTCAGACTTAGGATCAGTACCGATAGCATTGGCGATGTAACCGAGAGCGAGGTCGTGGTTTTCCTCGTCCGTAACATTCGATTCAAGAAGTTCCCGTGAG
>VTLG01001854.1_pt1 | contig 23115 bp, 27 predicted proteins | sample 4694571 | NCBI WGS metagenome assembly VTLG01 (sample SAMN12604809, study PRJNA352737) | marine metagenome | biome: ENVO:00000447; feature: ENVO:00000209|ENVO:00000569|ENVO:01000036; material: ENVO:00002151; isolation source: viral sequences binned using virsorter ...
GCGGAAAATGAGGACTTGCGAGCTAGGCTTGCAGTTCTTGAGCGTGAATCAGAAATTAGTTTACAAACTCAAAGACCTGATCCCTATTCTGATGAAAACTTTTTATCTGATGATGATCAAAGAGTACTGGAAGATTTTCCTGAGGTAATGAAAACTTCAGAGAAGTTGGCAGAACGAATGGTAAATCGGCAACTTAATCAGTTTAAGCAACAACAAATAAATGATGTAGATGACAGAATAAGTAGGTATGTAGATTCAAGATATGATGCTCCGTTGAGTGAATTGAATCAAAAGTATGATGCAATTTCTCAACAATCGTATTTTGATGGCAAACTTGGGTTTGGAGTATGGCCTGCAATTGAAGATGATAGAACCTTTATAGACTGGGTGAATGAAGATTCAATGCGTAGGCTGGGTATGACTCAAGGTGATAATGAGGCAAAAGCACAAGTGATACAGTTATTCATAGGTGCACAAGGTGATCAGCCATATACTGGGAATGATCGACAAGATCAGAGAAGGCAGCAAGCCTCTCAGTTAATGGGGTCTTCACAACCTCAGGCCACAACTACAGATCCTACTCAGGGACTTACAGGTGAAGCGTTGTTTAATGCAATGCCTGAGTGATAGTTCCATTCTTGCTCTACATTAACTGAATTTTTTAACAATATAATAGAGTAAGATAATGGCTACAACGTGGACAGGTGGATTAGCAACTGCTCACAATCGAGGTGGTACGGGTGTAAGCCCTATGGCTGGAACCATGAAATATGGTTCTCTCGATGAGACAGAAGCGTTTAAAATCCAGAAGAAATTTTTATCAATAGCGAAACGATCCATGATAATGGCTCGGTTTGCACAGAAGGAAACGAAGGCTCAGAAGGAGGGGCTGGAGGTTAGATGGAAGCGTTTTGAAAAATTCGCACTACCTCTCGTTCCATTGGCTGAAGGTGTTAAGCCCCCAGCCGATACGTTGCTCCAGACAATCATCAAGGTAAAATTGCACCAATATGGTTCATATGTTGCCACTACTGATGTTCTGGTTGCAGCAGCGACTGATCCTATAATTCAGCAAGTCACAGAACGGCAATCAATTCAGGCTGCCGAACTGATGGACTTCATTACTTTTCTACATGCACGTTCAGGTACTCAGGCAGCTTATGCTGGTGGTACTACACGGGCAACAGTAGATGCTGAGATTGGTGGAACAACTGGTGATACTACTGGTTCAACAACTAATCTACTTGATACAGCAGTCCGCACACTGGAGTACAATGAAGCTCGCAAGATTGCGAAGCAGATGACTCCATCTCCCAAATATAATACTGAACCAGTACCTGAAGCATTTGTTGCTGTAGGTCATACTGATTTACGTAAGGATATTGAGAAGCTTCCGGGCTTTATTCCTTATGTGAAGTACAGTAATAATGGTCAGCAAATGCTACCGGGAGAACTAGGTAGTGTTGGCGTAGTAAGGTTCGTACTTACAACTCAAGCAGCTCCGTTTGGTAAGACACCAGATGGAACAGAGATGCAATCTACGGATATTAGTGTGACTCAAGGATCATATACACCGGGTCATACAGGCCAATCATTTGGTACTACGGCTGGTACTGTTGCTGATACCAGTAACTATGGTGAAGCAGGGGCAGCAGATGCCGATGAAATTGGTGCATCAATTGCTTCTCTGAAGCTTGTTACAAATGCATCAGAGAATACTGTGCAGGTTTATCCTGTCGTTATTTTCTCAGCAGAGTGTATAGGGTGTGTATCACTCTCTGGTTATGATGCAGTGATTCCTAAGGTCGTAATGCCACAACCGGCAGTTACTGATCCTTTGGGACAATCGGGTTCAGTTGGATGGAAGAGCTGGTATGCTTGCCAGATCCTCAATGAAGACTGGCTCTATCGTATCGAGTGTGGAGCATCTACTATTAGTTAATAGAGGTGAATGACACAACGATTTCAGGGGTGGGTTCCGCCTGCCCCTGTCTCAGAGTTAATAAGGGAAACGAGTATAATTGAAATCAACCATCAAAGTTTTGATGGGGGTAATGGTACTCTGATTACCAATGCTTACTTTGACCACTATCTTTATCCAGAAACTTTGCCGGAAAGAATATCAGTTGTATTAACTGAACCATTCTTGGGTGTAGCAGCAGATATATGTGTAGGGAGAGTGAGTAGAGTAAAGGAAGAAAAGGAGTTATATTTAAAATGGGTTGGGTTGCCGCAGAAACCACATTCGTTTCAGCAACGACCAGAGTCCATGTTTCTTCCACCGGACGGATCTAATAAAACGATTCGATTAACAGTCAGATTAAGGGGCAGTAATCCTCCTACTTCTGGCAAAATATTATTTTTCATTAAAACGAGAGCAACAATATGAGTGGCGAATTAGCAGGAGGATTACTTCCAGTAGGGGAATATGGACATGATCTTAATAATCCAATGTACGATTCAGGTCGTAGAAAGAATGTATCTGTACATAAAACTTTCCAGAATGATATGGCTATGGAAGTTGGTAAGGATTTAAAAACACCTGAGGGTTGGGGAGTTGTAGTAATTGGATATGGCGATGATCCATCTCAAATGGGGCCAGTTACAGTAACATGGAATGACTGGGTTATGAGGTTCCCTAGAAATTCACGTAGGGCTATACCTCCGGGGCATTTTAGTGTTCTTATGGATGCAATAGAAACAAAGTATCATCAGGCACAGGAAGGTTCACCATTAATTGGTTATGATGTTTGTAGATATAATGTGCAGGTATTAAAAACTCCTAAGTCTTCAAAGCTTAATAAGGATAAGGTTAATGCACAGTTAGAAAGAGTTGAAGTTGCATGATCGAGTTAGTTGATATTAGATCACGGGTGACAACTATTCTTCAGGATGCAGCGTATATTCGTTGGACAAAGACTGAATTAAATAATTATATCCATGATTCAGTCTTGGATCTTGTAAGGACTATAAGGTTACCTGTAGAAAATAGGGATATAGTTATTAGTGCTACGAATTATCAAATAGCACTTCCTTCTACTCTTATGGATATAAGTGGAGGTTCAATTAGTGGTAGGGAATTACCAGTTGTTACAACCTCTGAGATGAAAAAGCTTCATTCAGAGGGAAGGCTCCCTGCTGGTACAAAGGAAGGTGAATATTCTGTAACACAGATATTTGGTAATCCATTATATAATTATATAGAAGACTGGACAACTGTTACAGGTACACCGCAAGCACTTATAATTGACCAGAGGTCTTCAGGTACTATAACTGTGTGGCCTATACCAATTGTAGAAGCAACATTAAAGTTAACAGGAACATCTCGTCCACCCAGAATGAGTGATGAAGTTCCATATCAATATTCAGATGCTACAGACCCAGATAATGTTGTAGTTAGAACAATAGTTACAACCCTGCAAGGTTGGATTTATGGAACATCAACAGCATTGGTTGATGATGTAGGTATTTTATTAACTTTTGATTCTGATGGACAGACTATTGGTAATTATACAGATACATTTAATCTTGAATCAACTGATTATAAAACTACATGTGATATAGATCCAGTGTGGGTTGATGCACTTACTTATGGAACATTGGAGAGGGCATATTTAAAGGAGCATGATTTAAGGAATGTTGAGAAGAGTGAATATTTTAAGAATAAGAAAATGCAGCTTATAGCAGATGCTCATCGTGTTGAACCATTAAACCCTGCTTCTGTGACTGGAGGGATAAACTTAAATAGAATGATAGTGAGGAGATAATGGGAGTAAGTATACAATTTAGAAGGGGGACTGCTGCTGAACATAATACATTTACTGGTTCAGAGGGAGAGATTACAGTCCTTAAATCAGATGCAGAGGGAGATCCTTGGAGATTAAAGGTTCATGATGGTACAGCAAGCTATACTGTCCCAACAATAGACAGTGCGGATTCTTTTACTAATAAAACCCTGACTAATCAAAAGTGGTCTGGAATAATTAGTGATGGATCAAATAATTTATTAGCTTCAGTTGGAACAGCTAAAGTAACTTATGCTTCTGGCTCAGTAGTATTGGATAATGCATATGCTATTGATCAGGGTACAGAGAAAACATTAGAGGCAATGATGGAAAGAGTTGCTAGAAAAAATCAAATGATTCTAGGAGATTAATATGGCAGAAAGGTATATGAGGTATGCAGTCAATGTCCCGGCTGCTACTGAAACAACTATATTCACAGCCCCAAATGATGGTGAGGGAACTCCCGGTGGTGCAGATTCAGTTATAATTGGATTTTTTGTGGCTTCAAGTTCATCATCTGCAGGAACATTAACAGTTACCTTAACTGCCTATTATGATCAGACAGTTATTAAGATAGCAGATACAATACCATTACCAGCAGATACTTCAATAGATATTATGCCGGGTAAAATGGTATTGCAGCATGGGTTAAATAATGCAGGCACTCCTGTATTGGTAGGGGATGTTTTAAAGGTAACGTCAACACAGACATGTTCTATTGTTTTATCAACAGTTGAGAGGATTTAAGGAGGTATATGAGTAGTAAATCTCCAGTATATATAGGTGCAGGTAGTTCAGCATTCACTGTTGCAGAAGCATTAAGTATTATTTCTAATTCTGCAATAATAGAACAGCATTCACTTACTGCAGAAAGATTTGCACAACTTACAGGTTCAACAGTAGTAAACGCATCTACAAGTGCTGATACAACTAAGTATTCAGCATTAGAATATGCTCAGGGTACAACTGCAAGTACAGGTGGTTCTGCAAAAGATTTTGCTATAAAGGTTGATGGTGCTGTTAGTGGTGATACAGCATCTCATTCAGCAAAGGCTTGGGCTGTAGGTGGTACAGGTATAACAGATACTGCATCTAAGGGGGCTGCAAAAGAATGGGCTTCAAAAGCAGAGGATAGTACAGTTGATGGAACTCTTTTTTCAGGGCTTCATTATTCAGCTAAGGCCAGTGCATCTGCTACTGCAGCATCAAGTTCACAGACAGCCGCAGCTACTTCGGCTACTAATGCCGCAGCATCTGAGACATCAGTTAATACAACATTTGATAATTTTGATGATAGGTTTTTAGGAACAAAGTCAACAGATCCCACATTGGATAATGATGGTAATGCATTATCAGTTGGAGCTGTTTACTATAATAGTGCTGCTACAGATGTACGTTTTTATAATGGTTCTAGCTGGGATGCACCAGCTCCATCGGCTGCAACTTCTGCCACTGCTGCAGCAACATCTGCAACAGCTTCTGCGGCATCTGCAACTGCTTCTGCTACTTCCGAAACTAACGCTTCTACTTCTGAGACTAATGCTGCAACTTCTGCAACTAATGCTGCTGCTAGTTATGATACGTTTGATGATAGGTTCCTTGGTGCAAAGGCATCCGATCCTACGTTGGACAATGATAGTAATGCTCTTATTGATGGTTGTCTTTATTTTGATACAACCAATGCAGTAATGAAGGTCTATGATCTTACGAATACAACATGGCTTCGCACAACTCCTACCACAGCAAATCAGACACAGATTGATACTTTAACTACTGGGTATGATGGAACAACATCTACAAGTGGTACTAATCTTAATATAGCACAGGTAGATACAGTTGCTGATAATATTGCCAATGTAAATAAGGTTGGTGTAATAGATAGTAATGTTACTACTGTTGCAGGTATTGATACTGAGATTGTCGCAGTAGCAGGAGATGCTACTGATATAGGTGCAGTGGCAGCGAAAGCTACAGAGATTGGTAGGTTAGGTACTGTAGATGCAGTAGCAGATATGGCTATATTAGGTAGCACTACAGTAACAGATGATATGGCTATATTAGCTAGTACAACTATTACTGATGATATGGCTATATTAGCAGTACCTGATATTGTTACAGATATGGATACGCTTGGTACTTCTGCCAATGTAACTGCAATGGCAACCTGTGCTACATCTGTAACAGATATAAATAATTATGCCAACAGGTATCGCATAGGTTCATCTGATCCTGCAAGTGCTAATGATGAAGGTGATATGTTTTGGAATACAACAACAGATCAGCTTAAAATTTATGAAGGTTCAAGCTGGGTAGTTCCTGCAAGTACTTCTGCAGAGATGACTGTTATAGCTAATAATGCTTCTGTAGCAATGGCAATTGCACTCGGATAGCACTGATATTAAAGGATAAATTATGGCAAATGCATTTAAGAAAAAGACATCGAAGGGAGTAGGGACTGCCCTTACACAGGTTGGCTCCTATGCAGTCCCGGCTGACACAGAAACTACAGTTATAGGATTATCAGTATCAAATGTAACTGGTAGTTCTGTGGATGTGGATGTAGCTTTATCAGCTACAATGGCTAATACAACAAATGACATAAGTTTATGTACAGGCTTGCCGTTACCATCGGGATCGTCAGTTGTTTTAGTTGGTGGTAATCAAAAGTTGTGCATGGAAACTTTAGATCTTATTAAGGTTAAATCGTCTGCCAGTGCCAGCGTTGATGTTTGTATGTCAATACTAGAAATTACATAAGGATTAGGATGTCATATACAGGAAGAGAACCAGCAAGCAGAGCTTTAACCTCTGCGGATATAGCACAAGGTGCAGTTACACTTAATGATATCAGTTTTACTGATCAACCCACTAACTTAGATATTAGTGGGAATATAGACAAACATACCATGAGGCTTGCCGATGGTGTGACTGTCACAGGTGATATGAATATAACTAATGATCTTGTATTGTCGAAACTGTCTGATGATGGGAATGCCATAATCCTGACTGACGATGGAACTTCTCGTACAATTGAAGGTGCAGGAGGAACAATTCTAGCAAGTACAATTTCATCGACTCCAAATGCAAGTCTAACTGGAATGACAGGGACTGTTGGGAGTGCTGTTACTGGTAGTCCAAATCTTAATCTTAGTAATGCTACATTCCCTGCTGGTCATGTAATTCAAACTAAACGTATGACACCAGATTATACAAATATTCAGCAAACTGGAGCAGGAACTATTGCTACTAATGCAACATTAGGTATTACAACTACTGCTGGTAATAGTGTATTTATACAGGCAACTGTACCTACTAGGTTATATGCTGGTAGTAGCATTGATAATGTACAGGTTAAACATCATGTTTATCATAGTACTGCTAGTGGCGGGACTTTCACAAAAATTTCTGGAACTTGTATGTTTTATAGAAATTATGATTATGAAGGGCTTCTGCACAATTATTCACAATATGATATATCGGATCAACTATGGTGGTTGGATATAGGAAGAGCAACTACGGCTAATTATTACAAAATTTACAGTGAACTCGTAGCTGGTACTTTTATTAAAATTTCTGCTGATGGTCTGTATGGTTCACAAATGATGTTACAGGAGATTCAAGTATGAAAGTAGAAATAAGAGGAACTGATTCTGAAGAGTCAAAAAGACAAACAGCAATATTTAATTTAGTTGGTGGTAATCTTTCTATGCATGGCTCTAAAGTAGCATATAACGATAATCAAACACCTCCTACAGATTCAGAAATAGGTGCTGAAATAGCTCGTCTTGAGAAAGAATATTCCGATAATGAATATATAAGAAAACGTGAGGTAGAATACCCCTCAATACAAGAATGTATCCATGCAATTTTAGATGATGATCTGACTGCCCTGCAAAAGAAACGACAAGCAATTAAAACCAAATATCCTAAGAGCTAGATATGCCAGACTTAATAATTAAGCCCACTAACACAAGTGGCAATAAGGTGATAATTCAGGATCAAGCTGGAGGGGCAGTCCTGACTACTGCTGACTCTGGGGCAACTTTAGGTAATAGCACACAAGATAATATCACAAGACTTGGTACTGTTACAGCAGGAAATCTTAGTCATGCAGATATTGTTTATCCAGCAATGGCTAAAGTTGGAACATTTACTAGGAATTGTAATGTCAGTACTGCGACTACAGTAGAAGTTACAGGGGTTGGTTTCCAACCTAGTGTGGTACATTTTGCAAGTTCTATTCAAGATGGGCCAAGTTTTAGTTTTGGAATGAGTGATGGTTCTACCAATTTAGTTTTTATGACTCAATATACTACACAAAATGCAGGGACTCCGGGTGCTAATACAGCAAATATGTGTATTTATGTTCATCATGCAGCAACAAAAGGTACGAGGGCAAGTGCAGCAATAAACTCAGATGGTTTTACATTAACTTATGTTGATATTGGTTCCCCAGACGCTGTTGCGGTTGTTACCATGTGGACAGCATTTAGATAAAAAGGAGTTTCTATGACTAACAGTATTTTTTCTCAAACACAAATTAATTCATTTGCAATCGCAAAAATTAAAACAGGTGCTATATTCGATGTTGGTGAAACCTATGAAAGTTTGATATGGCATAGTAGTGATCAAGATAAGCCAACTGAAACAGAGTTTGATGACGCTGTGTCTGCATGGAATACAGAAAACGATGCTCAAGAATACGCCAGACAACGCCAAACTGAGTATCCATCAATAGGTGACCAGCTAGATATGCTAATGAAAGACATGAAGAACGGAACAAAAACCCACCAGACAGCCTGCGAAGCAGTAAAAACTAAATACCCTAAAGGATAACAATGGCGGATTTAAAGATAAAACCGAGTGCAGGAACAGGAAACCGACTTTTATTGCAGTCATCAGATGGTACTGATGTACTGACTACGAGTGATTCTGGAGTTGCTATTACTGCACCAACGATTGCTAGTATGGCAAATTGTACTTTCCCTACTGGACATATAATAAATTCTGGTCAATTTCTTTATTCAGGAGGAGATTCTTCAGTAGACGAGTCATTCGCTAGTCCTTATTTTGAAGCAGCAGTTGATTATTCTGCAATAACGTGTGTTGTAGGGAATACAATTTTATTTGGATTTAATGGTTCTTGTCATGTTAGTCGAACTGGCAATACTCACCTTTACAGATATGGTGATTTCCGTGTTTTTCAATCTACTACTGATGTTACTAAAGGAACAAATACAGGCAGTCTTGGTACAGAAGTTACAAACTTTAGTGTAGGTGCTAATTTAGTTGCTACAAGTTCAGTAGCTGCAGCTCAGATGCACCAGTTTGATATAGGTGGTAGCTTTATATCAACTGCAACAACACATTATTTAGGAATGGGGTTTAGTGCAATAGAAGCAGTTGCAACATCAGGTGACGTAACCCTTACTCTAAATCAACATGCAGCTAAACCTCTATTATTATATTGGTTTGAAATTAAAGGTAATGTTAAGGGAACAGGATGATAACTAAAACAGACGCAATACATTCATTAGTTGGTCGTGGAATATCAGTTCATGGAGATAAGGTATTCTATCGTAGAGGACAAACCCCTCCTTCTGATGCAGAAATTGACGCAGAAATAATTCGTCTGCAAGCAGAATACGATGCCCAAGAATACGCCAGACAACGCCAAGTAGAGTATCCATCAGTAGGAGATCAGTTAGATGAGATATATCACAACGGAATAGATTCATGGAAAGCAGTAATTAAAGTGACAAAGGACAAATATCCTAAAGGATAAACTATGGCAGATTTTGTAATCAAACCCACTACTGGGAACCTTAAAATACAGGATGATCAGGATGTAGATAGAATTGTAATAGCTCCTACTACTGGAGTTACTACCTTATCTAATCCAACCTTGACTGCTCCTACAATTGCTAATATGGCAAATTGTACTTTCCCTGCTGGTCATGTGATCCAAGTACAATATACACAATTGGATGAATATAAAGAAATGAGTAATATTGCAAATACGACACAATACGTTCTACAGCACTCTTCATCACCTTCGACTAGCTTGGGAACGGCTGGAGTTTTACAAGTTGCAATAACACCAAAATCATCTTCTAAAATAAGAATTGATGTTGGATGTTGTGGTGAATGTGACCCAGACGTAGTTTACCCTTGGGCTTGGTTTATTGTACGAGATTCAACTGCGATAATTTCATCACAAACATCGGGTTATAATAGTGGAATTTTTCCATCTTCCAGAGCACATCATGCTTCTGATGCTGATTCGACAATGGATAACACATATTTTTCTTATTTTGATGCAAATCATGGTGGCGATGGGTCAACATCAATAACTTATAAATTAGGGTTTCGACAGTCTGGTGCGGTTGGTACTTTCCATATTAACCGAACAAAAACAGCTAACAATACATACGGAATGTCTTTCATCTCTGCAACAGAAATATCAGGATAAACTTATGTATATAGGAAACGATTTAAGAAGCGGAAGATCAGAGATATACCACTACACTTCATCGTCTGGTGGTGAAACAAGTATTACAACTGCAACGGATGGACGGAGCATTAACTATACAGTAGGCTGGTGTGCTGTGTATTTAAACGGGATACGGCTTCACGACTCTGATATAACTGTGAGTTCTGGAAATTCTGTTGGGTTTGCATCTGCTCTCTCTCAGAATGATGTGGTTATTGTGGAAGCAGCTCATACCTTCTCAGTAAGTGATTCAGTACCAGCAACAGGGGGAACCTTCTCAGGGCCAGTTACATTTGATGGTGGGACAACTACTATTAGTAGTGTAACACTTATAGTTGAGGATAAGAACATCGAGATGGGTTCTGTCGATACTCCTACAGACTCAACGGCAGACGGAGGTGGCATTACCTTGAAGGGTACAACGGACAAGACAATCCTTTGGGAGAATGATACGGATTCGTGGAACTTTAACCAGAATATTGAAACATCAACAACAACTAAGGTGAAACAAAAAGGAGCATTCATGCAAAGTTCAACACATCAAGCACTTACATTAGGATATTAGGAGGTAATTATGGCAAACCCAAGTACAACTGGTGGAACAGGAGCAGGAACTGAAGTTTTAAGAAGATCATTCGTGAAGAATGGTGATTTTGCTACTCAGGTTAAAATTTTAGATGGTGCTGCAGATCATATTTACACGATTCTAAGTATTACTATTACAAATGCTTCAGGAAGTAATAATGAGGTGGTTTTGATGTATATATATCCAGATGCAACTTCAGGAGATGAAACAACTATAATTAAAGATATGCCTTTAGCTGCCAAAGAAACATTTGTCTGGAGTGATAAATTTATTTTAACAGCTACGGATGAATTATATCTAAAAACAGACGATACCTCTTCTTTGGCTGTTTGGGTTAGTTACATTGACCAAACTTTTGCATAGGAGAATGACATGAGTGGAATAATTAATTCGGTAGGATCGAAGTCAGGTGTTATTGGCCCTCGTGGATTTAGTGGTATCGGTGACGAAGGCAGTACAGACCATGTGAAAATTGCAGAAGAAACAGCCTCTGCCACTTGGGATTACGGAAGTTTAACAGCAGAACAAGCTCCAATAGGGTCTAATGTTATGATGAGATTTTTTAGTGATGGGACTGCAACTACATATTTGAATTGCGGTATGTATCAAAAAGATGCGGCTGGAACATATCGAAAATTAGTACAATTTTATGGTAATAATCAAAACACAGGCTCTCACGATAGTTGGGTTATATGTCCAATAATAGTTCCAGAACATAGAGACTTTGGTGTTTATGTCGCATGGGTTTTTCAGGGTTCTGAATCAGCCGTGTTATGGTATGAAGGAAGATTAAATTAAAAAGGAGTAACACATGACAAGAGCAAGAGATATAGCTAATTATGGTAAACAAACTACTGACTTAGGAACTCAGGCAGAGTTAGATGCAGTTGCATTTCAGAGTGTACCATACATCATCCCAGATGTTCTGTATCCTGCTGTTGCTAATATAATGGTGGATGGTTCTACTGCATTGTCTGCTGTTACAACTGGGCCGAATAGTTCTACTGTTGCATCTAGTAAATATGGAACAGTACAGTCTGACGGAAGGATGTATTACTACACAGACATCAAAGGTTCCAAGCCAATCAAAGACCCTAGAATTGGCGCACACTTTGGGAGTCAGAGACACCAATTCTCATCATTGCAACTACTGGAACAAGAGACTGCAACAAATGGAACTAATGTTTATTCTGTAGATGGCAGAGAATGGTTGAGAGCATCAGGATCGGCTGGAGTATATTATAATTCTGATGGTACTCAGTTATATATTTATCATAATGATGCTTATATTGAAGTAGTAGGATATTTCAACAATGCAAATATATTACATAAAACATCAGCAAATAGATCATTCAAAATTTCAATAGATGCAGGTGCAGTAGGCAGTCTAATGAGTGAAACAACTACTGGATCACCATTGACCGGCAGATTTGTGAATGCTGGTTCAGTATTTAATATGGGAATATCAGAAACTTTAGGAATACATACTATAAAGATTTTTCGTAATCCAGCAGATGATCTAAGAATGTATGGCATAGAACTAATAGCCCAAGACACCACTTCAACTGCAACCAAATCTCAGATACAGATTCCCTCACAGAATGTAGTCTCATACGGAAAGAAGTTTACTGTCTCAGAGACAAAACACTACAACCCATTTGCATTTAAGACTGATGGTACAACTGCATGGGATTCTGGCGCACACAATGGAACATCGTGGCCTATAGGAACAGGTTCTAGTACTAATATAGATACTGCAACCTCACTTGGTTTAGATGCTTGGGTTTCAACAAATTACTACTATCCTTATAATGGTGGAAGGGTAGTCAAGTGGGTTGCTAGTGATGGTACAATCAAGACAAGTGTGAATATGATGCCTCCGAATGCTAGGTCAATAGCTAATTCAGCTTCACTTACAAATGGAACTGAAAAAGGTGATGATTCAGCAGGAACTACAAGTGCGGCAGTAGCAAATAATACTTTCTATCCAACATTTACAGATCAAACAGTAGACCACTCACAAGCAGAAGTTACAAGAACATTTCATCCTATGGAGTTTGGAAATGGTGCGGCTAATGCAGGAGCATCGAGTGGTTGGGCAGATGCAAGTATGATGACAACTGGAGGTGATGATATTGCTTATGTAATGGATGATGGATTAACCAGTTTATCTGGTAATGCTATGGCTAGTTATACAACTGGTGTTGTAGGTGGTCGTTCTTTAGCAACACATACTAACACCAAAATGTATCTTACATTTATAGGAACTGGATTATCAATAAGTATGTATCAGGCTGGAGATCATGCTGGAAGTGATGATTATAAATGGTCTTTAGATGGTATTGAATTAAAACAATGGACAAGTGGAAGCAATGCAGGTGGACACCATATTATAGCTCAAAATCTTCCTTATGGTACTCATATATTTAAACTAGACAGAGTTGTTGCAAGCAACCAAGTACAACAATTTGGCGAATGTTCCGTCTACCAACCTAAGATGCCTCCGATTCCAGAGGATGCTGTAGTCCTAGCAGATTATATGCTGATGGCAGATTATGTGAAACAAACAGCTAAATCTAATGGTTCAGAAATTAGTAAAGGAGTGAGGGCATTATCTGGATCAAGAGATGTATTCTATGATTCTTCTAGTGCTTTTGATACCAATGCTGTGTTTGATGTAGATGGAACTCCATTTAGAATATCGGGAGTTCGTGCTGGAGGTGATACTACAGCCAAATTACACTTTTTTGGAACTGATGTTGTCGCAGGGATGACAAATCAAAGCATAGCACATACTATAACATTCCCCGGCACTACTGCGAATGCTAAAACTGGTATTCAAGCTGCTGCAGATACTGGTGATTTATTTACATTAGCAGATTCTGCAACACTAGGTAATAATGAAGTAATTTCAACTGTTGTTGGTGGTGGGTATCATTTTGTCCAATATCATTTAGCAACCCCAATCCACACATCCTCCCACTACCAGAGCTTTGAAACACCCTTCCTACATGAATTGGTAGGAGGTGATCGAAACATGGAGCAGACTAATCTTGCAGTTACTCCAGATGGTAAGACATGGGATGAGGTGACTAGGGATACGAGTTATATTGGGAAAGTTGTCTTAAATGCGTTCCACAATACTGAGTATTTAGCTGCAGGAAATGTTAATATATTCGATGAATGGAGAGGTACACATACTGGGTTTTGGACACTTGGTAATAAGGATTTTGCTATTGCTTATGATCGAGTGATTTGTTTAGTAGGTGGGCAATATCGTATACATTATTCTACTCTAGGACATTGGACTGTTGAGACTAAACTGGTTATAAATGGCACTAGCGTAACAAGGTGGGTTGATAATCAAGGGCAACAACCTTGTGAACTTAGTTGGGTAGGAACTTTAAAAAGAGGAGATTATGTTCAAATAATTGGGGCTAATCATGATGACAGCACTACTTCAGATTATATGCAATATTACATTACAAGGTTATAACTATGTATATATCACACAAAAGCAATGTAATTCAACAAATCCATGAAGCAGAATGGCAATGCAGGAGACATACTAAAGGATTAAGTAAATTAGAATATAAAGAGTGGCTTAATACAGTCGCTACTACTGATTCAGATGGTATTACGACTGTAGATTACTCGGGTGAAACTGACTATACAATAGTTGAATGTACTGATGAGGATGTTCAGGCGAGATTTGTCCAGTTAAATGATTATCAAGCAGATGGAGTGTATAACATCAAGTGGTCAGACTCCAAAGTATCAGCAGTCACAGGTCAGGACATGGCTGGAGAAGACATTACCATACAGACTCACTTCTCTGGAGATGATACTGCAAGGGATGCAAGATTACTTGCTGAGAAGTGGGCTAATGTCAGGAGAGATAGGGACAGTAAATTAGCAGAGACAGACTTCCATGCACTCTCAGACTCTACACTAGCAGATAACATGAAGACTTACAGGCAATCACTCAGGGATGTTCCTGAAGATAATGCTGACCCAGATGAGATTAACTGGCCTGTGAAACCATGAAATGAATGAAAAAAGAACACAAATCTCTACTAGGTGGAGGTGGTAATGCACTTGAGAACAGGAAGCTTCTTAATTTTTGGGCAAGATTTGCAATATCAATTGCCAATGCGATTACGTTTCTGGTTTTACTTTACTTACTGTTCTATTCGGAGGTGCAAGAATCGAGTCGTGACTTGGTTAATATCCTCTGTGGTGCGTATGTGGCAGTGCTTGCGAAGTCTACTGATTACTGGTTCCGTGAGAAGAAGGATCATGAACATGAAGAAGAAATGGATCTAAGGAATGGGAGTAATACAAAAACTTAAGGACTTATTCTTTAAACCTGATACTTCAGATGAAGAAAGAGTAGAAAGATGGAGGAATGAAGTTGATGAAGCAGATAGATTAAAGGAGTTACATCGGCAGGCTCGTAAACAAATTAAAAAAAATAAGACTTTAAGCTCTAATTTTTAATATGGCAAATGGAAATATACAGGCAGTTACAGAACATGCTCTGGTTAAAACATTTACCCCTCTTGTAGTTGCTGGTTTAATGGGGATTGTAGGATGGTTATTTGCTACAGTAATGGATGTTGAGAAAATAGCTCGGGATAATTCATTGCATATTAAACATTTGCATATGGCAGAAGAGAATTTTGAAGGCCAAATGAAAGATGTAGAATCAACATTAACTGATTTAAGAATTAAAGTAGGTAGCAGAGATCCAAGGGATAGATTTAAAAATCATTAAATAAAAAGGAGTAAGTTTATGTCTGGAACAAAACTGAGATATGCATTTGTTGTTGGAACTGCTTTTCTATTTTGGTTTCTCTATGCAATGGTGCATGAAATGAAGGCTGAACAGCTCCTTCTTGAATACCAAGTTACTAAGATTCAGGAGACACTGATTACCCATACTCAAAAACTGGAATTTCTTATAAGTTCTCATCATGACCTTCATTCTAAAATAGATAGAATCTTGAAGACACACTTTTGAATGAGATATTTTATACTTATGTTTGTATTAATCTTAACAGGTTGTTCAACAAGTACAGCTACATCCACAACTAAGTTTGGACACTGGGTTGATCGTGGATCAAGTACTTTCCCAGCCATTTATCAATGTGTGGAAGCTTTTAAGCCATACATAAACAAGGAATGTGAATAAAGGAGAATCATGATAGGTCTATTAGCCCCCCTAATTGGAGGAACAGTCAAAACACTCTGTATGAGTATGCTCTCTGAGAAGCTTCTATCACAAGTTGTTCTTATTTTGTTGAGAAGGCTTGTAAAAAGCACAAAGAATGATCTTGATGACAAGATTTTAGCAGCTTATGAGAAACAGCTAGGGAAAAAGTGAGATGGTTGTGTATGTTAAAGATTGTATTGATCATATTGTTTGCTCAGGTTGTAACTTCATGTATCTATCTTCCCAAAGAGGCTGCTACTGAGACTAAAAAGGTTGAAAAACCTTATAGTAATTTTGATACCATTGATATACGATCAATGTGGATCTTATGTTCTAGTAATTTCCGCAGAATTGCACCACAAATCCCCCCTCACGTTTATATTCCTATCTGTGATTGTATGTTGGATACAATCAGGAAGACTTATACCAAAGCTGGCTTAGAAAAGTTGTCATATGATGAGGTAGTAGCAATGAATGCAAAATTTCAAGAAGAATGTAAGATAAATGTATCTAAGTCGCAACTTTAGTCTTAGTGAATTAACCAAGAGCCAGACGGCTTTGCGTAATGGGTTAGATAATAAGCCCTCTATGGAGGAAATAGTTGCATTGACTGTATTATGCAACAATATTCTGCAGCCGGTAAGAGATAGGTATGGTTCATTTAGTCCTAATTCTGCATTCAGGACAGTAGAGTTATGTAAGTTAGTAGGAAGTTCAGCAAAAAGCCAGCATGCTAGGGGGGAAGCAGCAGATATTGAGGTGGCTGGGATAGATAACTATCAGCTTGCAGAGTGGATAACAAAGAATCTAGACTTTGATCAGTTAATACTGGAGTTTTATAACTCAGACGACCCTTCTTCAGGATGGGTACATATATCTTTTAGCAGATTAAAGGAAGAACAACGTCATGATATACGTCATACTGTGGTTAAAGATAAGAAAGTTAAATATAAACAAGGATTAGTGTAATGCCTAGGACTGTTCTCAGACAATTTACAGGTGGTATCTCCAATGAGATAGACGCTCAGAACCTTCGTGATGACCAAGGTGAAGAGGCGGTTGATATTAATCTTAAGGGGTTTGCACTTGAACCCGGAGAAGGTCTTGCCCCCTTAACTGATGCAGGGCACTATTTTTATCGTGGTGAATGGATAAAGGATTCAGAAGCAGTATCATTTGAGGAGTCAGGTGTTGGTGTTGTGAAGACTTACGATACCAAACGTCCACAGTTTGAGGAAATTATTAATGATAAGGATAATGTTGCCAGAAATCTTGGGCCAGCACTACCTCCGGGTGCTGTTATTACAGGAACTATAGTATCTGAAGGTACTAGAGGAGAACGTCCCGGTGATGGGGCACATTTGCTTGAATTACCATCAGATAAATTAGGTGCTATAGATACGGCAGACCCTATTACAGATGCTCCTTCATTAGAAGAACATAAGGCAACCTCCACTAAGGATTCAGATCATATATATTACTATGCCGGTCAGCCATACTGGGTAGAGAAGACAGGTGATACTTGGAATGTAAAGACACGGGCATATGTTAATAATAAATTCACATCAAATGATATAACGTCTGGTAATTTGACTCATAACAGTGGTGGTTCATTTTTTAAGGAAAACTATTTTATATGTTGGGATGCACAGTTCATTGAAACAGTTGCTTTAAGTAACTCTGCTATGTCAGTTAATGCATTTGATACTATTGATACAACTCAGAATGGTGACGTAGGTAGTAACCTTGGATTTGATAGCACTGCAACATACCCAGCAACCGCAATAGAAATAACTTCTGCAGATATATGTAATGGTGTTATTACATTTATACAAAAGATTGAAACAGCCAATAGAGCTGGTGCTAAAGCACTTACAAAGTATGCAAATAGTGATGATGAAAGGTGGATATTACCAAGGAAGAAAGATTCATATATATTATTACTTCGTGATTCTCATGCATATGAAGATGTGGGTTTATTCCCCGGACAGAGTAAGTATGTAATTACTGGTGCTTCGGCAGAATCATCAGGTGCATATAATGCTGGGAGTGATGATGTTAAGATTTTTACAGTTGATAACCCAAGTGGAGCTGCAGAATGGATAACACCTAAGGATAAAATTAATACCAGTGGTGCATGGCCTAGACGTTCTGGATTTGGTTATAATCATGATTGGGCTGCACATCCTAGGGATATAGGTTTAAAGTATATAGTTAAGCATTTCCCTGCAGGTACATGGGCATGTGTAAGACAGACTGGCACAAATAAACCAGAGATTATAGTTCTTGAAGGTAAGAAACAGGAAATAAATGCACAAGATGCAAAAGGTGTAACTGTTACAAGAGGTTTTTCAGAGAGTCAACAGGGTGCTACTTATATAAGATACATAAGTCAGTATACTAAGCAGTGGGCTTGGAATATAAGGAGGTTTTATAGGTTCCATATGCATATCTATATGAGGTTCCCAAAACTTCAAGGACAAATATATTGGACAGGTGATCCAATACCTGAAAATCATTTTTCTTACATAGATCAAAGGGCGTACCCGAAACCGATAACTGGATCAGTTTGGGCTACTCATACAAGAACCACTAATGGTAGTTTTTGGTGGAGTCATCGGCAGAATCCTGAATTCCAAACTATGTCAAATCCATTACATCCTTATAACTGGCATGGTGATACTAACATGAGGGGTAGGCAGCAATTCCAAAGAGATCTGCAGTTTACAGGTATACGAGGAGACGGAAGAGAAGGTATACTCTTTGACGGGCATGGATTAGTTAAGAATACAATAGTCCACCCTTCACATTGGGATAATGAAGGAGGAACAAAAGAAAATAAAGTATATAAAAATACAAGTACAAGACTGTGCAGTTATACACCGGGTGGTGCAATAACAATACAAACGCATGCAGGTCAATCTACTATACATACTACTGCAAAAATAGCTAAAAGTGATAACAGTATAGAATTTGAGGAAGCTACTCTACAAAACTTTGTAGCAGGTGATAATATAAGGGTGAGTGGTGGATTAATGAAATCCGGTAATAGTTCAATTGGGACAAATTTAAGGAGGATTGGTTTAAATTTACCAAGGGATACAACAAGAAAACGACTTGGGATTGATATTGATACTGGATATCAGCATGAATATTTTATTGCAAGAATTAAAGAGGTTGTAGTTGGTTCACCCGGTAAATTATTGTTAGAAAAAATACCCGGTTTTGAAACTAAATATATGAATGAAATTGATGAGGATTGTTATCCAATAATTACAACCATTGATAATGATTTACAGGCAGCTCGTAGTACTGCTGCAAAGCCAATAACAAGAAGAAATGAAGATGGAACTACTACTACTTATATTCAAGAAGGAACATATTTTCATAATGATCCTGATATCCCTACTCAGAAGCGAAGTCTAATAAGAACAGGGCTGGAGGTTAATACTTTATTGGGATGTAATCATGGTAGACGTTGGGGGCATATAGGAGATAATGAGTCAGTTGAGGTAAGGAATGATGCAGGAGCAGGTGTTACTAACTCAGATTATGCACATAAAATAGATTGGGATGGGAGGACAGTACGTGCAGCGAATACATCTGGTAGTAATGTTCGTATTGTTTATATGCAAGATGGAATGTTAAAGTCTCAGAATGGAATTGATAGTGATGTTAGTCCACAAACTTCCGTGTTCTCTGAAACAGGCACATTCCATTTGACAAATACATTACTCACTGTTGCAGATAATGGGAATATAACAGTCTATGATCCAAATTTAAATATCCAGTTTGTTAAGGGTAGACCAGAGAAGCAAACAGGACTTGGGTTAACTGAAGATATTCTAGATGGAATGAGTGTATCAAATGGATATGGAATATTTATTTTTGTGAAATATCATAAAGATGGTGCTGAATACTGGAAGATGGTCAAGACTGGTAGTAAACCAGAAACTACATTACTTGGATATAATTTTATTAGACCAATAGAATATGATGGGGTGAATGCATGGGGAACATTTAAAGATGATAGTGGCAATTACGATATACATACTACAGTTCCATTTTATGAGTCTAATATAGAAGGCTCTTGGGTTAATCATAGTTCTAATAGCAATGGGGATTCAGCATGGGGCCAGATATTAAAGTCAAGACTATCGAAAGCAGACAGAGAAAGTAATATTAAGAGATGGTTATCTGTTGATTGGAAATATGATTCAGGTGTGTGGAATAATACTGGTAATCCTGTAATAGGACTGGCACATGAGGTCAATAAAATGGTGGGAGTAAATAATGAATTCACTTGGTATCTGTTAGATGCACCAGATACATTGGAATATGATGGACAAGGGAGAATAATTGAAGAACCTAAGGTTGCAATCAAATTTAACAGTAAGATAACAAGGGATGTGGTTTTCTTTAAAACAACAGAAACTGTATTACCTGTATCAGGACAGACAGGTGCAGAAAATAGAGTATCATTTACAAATTATGAAGTTGGTGCACAAAAGTTTTATGTATTAAATGATAATATTATATCTCTTCTTGGTGAAGATCCAGAAGAACAGGGTTACCAATTAGGTCAGTCAGATACAAGTCAGGATGCATTTGATGCTTCAAGAGTAGGCAGGTCGGCATATTTAGTTGGTGCACCTAATATGTATAATCCTTATGGGCCGAATATAGATTTTTACTATAGGGCTTCCTTTATAGATAAGTGGAATAATGAGAGTGTCCCATCACCCCTACCAACTGCAGGTATAGAACCATTAGATAGTGCAGATGACTGTATACAAATAAACTTATCACCTGAATTTTTCAGGTTTGATAATGAGGATATAACAAAGATTAGATTATATAGATATGGAGGTGATTCTTCTGAGTTTATGTTTCTTAGGGACATACCTATACCTACTATAAGCAGCTTTCCTTTAGCTATCCCAGAATCAGGTACAGGATTTGCCGGTACATTGGCAATCAAGGCAGCGTTATCATCATTTTATAACTTAAAAACAAATTATAATATTAGTGAACTTGGTAATTTCACTAACTCAGCATTTGATTTAACTGCAACACCTACTCATATAGATGGTTCTTGGAGAGTAAATCAGGTATATGAAGCTGAACCACCTACTGTGGCATATGCAAGTGGATTGGCAGAAGATCTTAATGAAACAGATACTACAGTTAAGTTAATTGGTACTACGAATCCTTCTGCATGGCCTACATCAGGAGTTATTAAGATTGAGAGTGAATATATATCCTATTCAGGTATATCAACTAATGACTTAACAGGATGTGTTCGTGGTTATTATGAGTCAAAGGCAAGTCAACATAAGGGTGGAAGAGTAAAGCCATACTCATCAAGTCAAGATTTTAATATTACTAATGCAGGTGCAGGATATGGTCATGTATCTAATAATAATCTTTATTCTTCAGCAGATGTTGTTGCAACAATAGAAAGTGATGGTGGGACAACTGCTAAATTACAGGTAAGAAAGGTTGCTCACAATTTAGTAAATGGTGTGTCTGTAATATTAAAGTCAACAACAGTAGGTGGTGCATTACCAGTAGGATTGGTTAATACTAAAAATTATTTTGTAGTTAATAAAGCTAACGATACATTCCAGTTAGCATTAACATCTGGTGGTGATGCAATAAATGTAACAGGCACAGATCTGGGTTCAGGAACATTTACATATAATGGGTGTGTCTTGTATGCAGCAACTGGAGGGTTTAATGGATCATATACTGTGGATACTGGTGGTGGTGCTATTACAGGTGCAAGTATTTTGAATCCCGGCAGTGGGTATACGGGTGTGCCTACAGTACTTATAAGTGATCCCGGTCTTGGACAGACAGGTGCAAGTGCTGTTGTTGCAGCTTCAGTAGATGGTGGTGGTAATGCTACTGTTGTTGAATGGGTACTAGAAATGGAACATCGCAATCAGGATACTACAACATTAACAGTTGCAATAGAAACGAGTGCTGTACCTAGTGTAATATATGTAGATAGCACGGATGTATTCCCTACTGGAAGTGGTAGTACAAAAATATTAATAGGAAACCAGATTATTAATTATACTGGCAAGGGTGCAGACGGACTTTCATTTACAGGCTGTACTCATAATACTGGGGGTGGTATTGAAACAACTCATTCAGTTGGAGTTCTTGTTCTTAGTTATAATGAAACATATACCCAACAGGCATATACAAATATATCATTAGAAGTTAATGCATTTGGATATCGTGATAAGTCCAGAACACCAGTTATGTCACTTCATTCTATGAAGGAAGATAACTGGCCTCCATTGGCAATGACATATAATGAAGAAAAGAAACAGTTCTTTGAAACAGAAGCTACAGATGACTTCTACAGATACGTTACTGCAGTTGGTTCGTTATACTTCGGAGCAGTGGATGCAGACTTAAGGTTCTCAAGGTATGGATCACCTGAATACTGGCCCCTTGAAGCAGTAGTTACCTTGGATTCTGAGATTAAGGGTATCATGGAGCATGCAGGTGAGGGTATAGTTTTTACTACAAACTCAGTATACAGGGTAAGAGGAACAGATCCTAAGGCAATGGTAGCATTTAGGGTTCCTGATGCCAAGGGTATTAAGGATGGTGACAGGCATAGTATAGCAGAGTTTAATGGAGGTATTATATGGAAGACTGCGAGTGATGGGTTATGTATGTATTCTGGTGGCAGAGTTAGTTATCTAACAAGGGACAAGCACAATATACCAAATATGGACAAGCCTAATTCATGTGTAGCTGATGGTGTTTACTGGTTATTCCAAAGACCTAGGGGAATAAGGGAATCAGGAGATACAGGGAATGGATTTAGATTGGAGTTAACAGGCGGTGATTTAAGGCTTTGCCAGACATCTATACAGGCATACTATTCATACTTTGCAAAAGCATTAGGTAAGGCAGTTGCAGTAACCAGTGATAATTCTTTATCAGAAAGTGATACAAGTTTTGTGGTTCAGGAGATTGGTGGTACGAAAGCAAATAATATTTCATGGAGGAG
>VTLG01005325.1_pt1 | contig 23113 bp, 14 predicted proteins | sample 4694571 | NCBI WGS metagenome assembly VTLG01 (sample SAMN12604809, study PRJNA352737) | marine metagenome | biome: ENVO:00000447; feature: ENVO:00000209|ENVO:00000569|ENVO:01000036; material: ENVO:00002151; isolation source: viral sequences binned using virsorter ...
AGCTTCCTGCTTTCTTTATGACCGGTAATTCCACATAATTCAGAGTGATTATAAACCCTGCCCATACAACTACGCCCAGTCTGACGAAGGTAGATAGGATTTGAATTTGGGATTCGTTATCTTCCGCAGCATCTTTCAGCTTGTGGAGGAGATTTTTTCCTTCCGTTTTTTCTTCCATGCATCAACACGTTTTTGCAGTTGTTTTTGAACGTTCTTTTTAATAGGTTCAAATAAAGATTGAGTAATAGTTGTAGTTGTTACTGCTATTACTGCTGTAGTTACAGCCGTTACAACCACCGCTGTTTCAGGTATCGGCATCTGTATATCGATGACTGGTATCTTTAACTTTGGTGGTTCCGGTTGTTCTGTCTTTTCTTTCTCTTCTGGTTCTACCTCCTCAGGAGCCTCTAGATCGGCCGGGGGCACCACGATGGGTGCAAAGGACGGAAACCGTGCCGAAGGCTCCTTCAGCTCGATCCTAGGCAGGTCTAGTGGCCTAGGAAGAGTGGGTGTAGGTAGGTTTATTCTACCAAGGTTTGCCGACACCGTGAACTGGAGTTTTCTGTTCGTTCACACCATCATCTACTGCTTTTTCAATTGCAGCTACAGTACCAGCATTATCAGCGTCAAGTTTTGCTTTTACCCAACCAAGTACAGTAGTTTCTGTAAGATCTTTATAAGGTACAAGAGTCTTAGGCTTAGGTAGATCTACTTCACCAGTAGCTCTGAATGAATAATCTCCATCTTCACCGTTAACACGGTAGATTACTTTGTTTACATACCCATCGGCGAGTTCGCGTTGAAGGGTGTTAACTTGCCAAGTTTTAGTTGCCATTGTTTTAAATAAATAATTGTTTTTTTAAGGTAAACGTTTAACCTGCCTCTAGGGCAGCTACTTTGGTTTCGAGTGTTTCTATCTTAGTTATCGCTTCTTGTAATGCTGCAGTTAATAAAGGTACAAGTTTTGCTTGATCTATTCCTTGCATTTCAGCAGCATCTTTTTCTCCTGTAATTGCTTCAGGTACAGCTGTTACTTCATGGGCAAAGAAACCATCAACTGTTTTAGATGGATTCTTTTTAAAGTTAAATCTATATGGTTTAAGTGTTTTTAATCTTGTAATTCCATCTGATATAGCAACTTCATTCTCTTTTAATCGGTAGTCAGAAGCTGTATTATATGAGACGGCACTTGTACTACAGAATATACCACCACTACTACTATCATCAGCCTCTCTAAACTCAATCATTATTGCAGAATTACTACCTGCGGCATAATCATTCTGTAAATCAAGACACGATCTCTGGCTATTATGGTTATGATGAAAATAAGCAAGTTTTGCGTCGCTAGTGTTTTTGAGACTTAGTGCAGTCTCTCCATCAATAGCATTAGAAGCACCTATGCCTAAACGTCCAGTTATTTCTGCACCAGTTGAAGTTGTCTCAAACTTCTTTGAGTTGTCGTAATAGAGATTGACAGCACCATCAGAAATTATATCTAAACAATTTTCAAGGCCAAGCGGATCATTAAAGTAATATCTATCTGATTCAAAATTGATATATCCTGTTGTGTTCTTAACCCTAGAGTGGCTTCCATCATGGTAGATTTGGAAATCATCTCCAGTACCAAGTTGGATTTTAGTACTATCATCTGCTCTTAATCCACCATGGAATTGATTACCCCAACTTGTTGTCTCAAACTTCTTACTGTTATCGTAATAAAGAGAAACTGCAGCATTCGCTTCGTATAAAACACCCCATTCTGATTCTGCATTATTAATGAATCCACTTCTATCGCCTAGTATATATAAAGTTCCCGTGTCGTTTTTAATCCTGCTATTTGATCCATCATGCTTGATGCTTAAATCATTTCCATCCCCAACAAGTAAGTATTTATTATCACCTATTTTTATATCACCACTAACATTTACGCCCCAACTTGCTGTCTCCAGTTTATTACTATTATCGTAATACAAAGCTGCGCTACCATTCTCTGCGAATGCTCCAAGGTATTCAGTATTACCTGGGTTCATCATATAAATAGCAGAACCAGCAATATATAAATGACCAGTACCTGCATCTTTTATGTATGAGTGGGATCCATCATGATAGATTTCTAGATCATCACCAGTTCCAGCTATAAATTTAATATTGTCCTGGTTTTTATAATGACCAGCTGTTGTAATAAATGATCTATTAGTTCCAGTTTGGTTCCTAAATATAGTTTGTTTGGCATCACCTTGTGTCCAGTAATGTTCACCTGTTCCACTATAGTTAATATGAAGATCACCTACACTTAATTGACCACTTACTGACGCTCCTTGACTAGTTGTCTCAATTTTCTTACTGTTGTCGTAATAGAGTTCTACGGCTCCGTTTTGTAAGGCTTTAATAGCATCATCAGCACCACCGTCTGTGGCATTAGTTTTAACAATCCAATTTACTCTTGCTCTATGTTCGACATTACCAACTGTATGATTTTTAAAGTATGTATTTGATCCATCATGGTAGATACGTAAATCATCACTATTTCCTACTAATAATTCACAATTATCCGGCAAATCAATATGTGAGGTAGTAGTTAGCGTTCCAGATACCGTTACTCCAACACTAGTTGTCTCAAACTTCTTAACCCCGTCTTCAAATAATTCTACCGAAGCACCTTCAATACAACGAAGCATGTACGCATTACCAGCTGCGTTCATTGCTTCAAACTGACTGGATAGTACAAATAAGTTTCCTGTTCCCGCGTCTTTTATGTATGAATTAGATCCATCATGGTAGATTTGTAGATCTGCACCATTTCCAAGTCTAATCTGATCTGAATCATCACAATATAACCATCCATCCCACTTAGCTCCTGTTGAAGTTGTCTCAAGCTTCTTAACGTTATCGTAATAGAGATCTACGGCTCCGTTTGCTTTAAATGTTGCAGATTCTTCTCCATCATTGGTTCTAAGATGGATATTATTATCAGTTGATATTACAAGATCAGTACCATCATTATTAATACGAAGAACATTAGTTGAGTTTTGTATGTGAGTATCTGTACCATCATGGTGAATGCGTAATTCTTTTCCACTACCAAACCACGCTGAGTGAGAATCAGATGAGATCCATACGCCGTCGGATACTGTCTCAAACTTCTTACTGTTATCGTAATAGAGTTCTACACCTGCAGCACCTGTAGTCTTAATATTGGTTTCATAAGAAGATCCATTAGAAAGGTTTTGTATATAAAATGAACCATCTGTACTACCTAATATTTTGTGAGTATCTGCGTTGTCATCAGCTTCATCAGCTTGTAAAAGAATTTGAGCATCTTTAGCTTCAAATCCTTTAATTAAAACTGTAGAAGCATTAGAAGTAGTTGGTGCTGTAACTATGATTCCGTATTGATCAGTTTTTAAAGCTAAACCATTATTATTGTAGAGTTCTACGGCTCCATCGGCTATAAATTTAGCCATACTTTCTGCGCCAGATGTCTTACCTAAGAAGATATTTGTATCAGATTCAATCCAAAGATCATTGCCTGATCCAGTTAATGTATGTCGAATAACACTATCATTTCCGTTATGCCAAATTTGTAGATCATCTCCAGCACCAGCAGTAAACTTACCGTTATCAGGAATTCTTATGAGTCCAGCCGCTGTAATACGTAATCTTTCTGTATCATTAGTACTAAACCACATATCAGCATTTTCAACTTGCTGAATTGCCATATGATCATTACCACTGGCAGGCCATCCAATACTTCCTTTTGCAGCAGAACTATCATAAAATTCAAGAATATTTCTACCAGTAGCAGCAGTAGATTCAAGTCTTACTATTGCATCTAAACCTTTTACATGAAGTTCTCTACTAGGAGCAACACCTATACCAAGGTTATCTGTTATCTGAACTCCTGAGCTAACTGTTTCAAGCTTCTTACTGTTATCGTAATATAATTCTACGGATCCACCAGCATTGGCAATTAAACCATCATTGCCATTATTTGGTTGAATGATAACCTTATCTTTTGCTCTTAAATATAAATCTTCAGCCGAATCACCTTCTGTAGCGATAAGTAAATTTCCATCACCAGAATGGATTATCCTTGATACCCCATCATGGAAAATTGATAAGTCATCACCTGTACCGAACCGTGCTTTAACATTATCGTTATGATCGTTATTACCAGTAAATGTATTACCAGTTGTTACAGCGAAATCACCTGTTGAAGTAACAGCTTCTACCCAAGCACTACCATTATACATATACAACTTATTATCTGTTGTATTATAGTAAAGATCACCTTCATCATTATTAGATCCAGGTGCAGAAGATGCTATACGGTATTTATCTGCAAAATCATTAACTGTTGCTATATTTGCTGCTGTTGTATTAACATTAGCAATTGACCCAGCTACTGTTGTTACGTTACTTGAGACACCAGCTACTGTGGTTATATTAGCATTATTACCAGCTACGGTATTGATATTAGTATTATTACCTGCAACAGTATTAACATTCGATATATTATTTGCAACTGTTGTAGTAGATGTAGCTTCAGCTAGTTGCCTATGGAAAGTATAAGTATGTAATGTAGAAGTTGTTTCTACTAACATACCTCTACCAGCTGGATATGTTGTACTATTTGCTAGTCCATTGATAGTAACAGTAGCACTATTTCCTGCGTTACCGTTCGATATAGTGGCTACTCCACTACCATTAGATACTAAGTTACTAGCTAAAGCTTTGATACTAACTAAAGTACCAGCTCCATCATTAACATCTGGATTAGCATTAGGGAAACTTGTCTCGTTTGCAATCGGTACGAATCCACCGACATCATCTACTAAATCAACTATACGTGCATCTATAGCACCTGTTGTAGCTATTTTAGTATCACTACCACTCCAAGTATCACCACTATCTATTGTTTCAGTACTATCTTGTCTGAAATATCTAGCATCTGAACCTGATGTAGTAAAGAAACTTGTATCATTAACTGTTGCTGATGCTTGCTCTGCATTAGTTACTACAGCACCAGTTGATAGTTTAGCACTAGTAATAGTAGCATTTGCTATCTTATCATTAGTAACATTAGCGTTTGCTATCTTAGCAGTAGTAACTTGTGAATCACCTAAGTGTTGGGTATCAATAGATCCATCTACGTAATGCTCTGAATCAATAGAGTCATCTGCTATTTTAGCTCCTGTTACAGCATCGGCGATTATCTTTGCACTAGTAACACCATCTGTTATTATCTTATCACTAGTGACTGAGTTGTTTGCTAGTTTATCTGCAGTAACATTAGCATTAGTAATCTTAGCTGTTGTAACTGAGTTACTTCCTAGCTCAGCGCTAGTAACAGCAGCTGCAGCTATTTTAGAACTAGTTACAGCATTTGCTGCTAGATTAGATTCTGCGACACCTGAACCAGCTATATCTGCTGATACAATTGTACCAGTAGCTATTTTAGCTGAGGTTACAGCGTCATCTGCTATCTTAGCGGTTGTTACGTTAGCATCTGTTATCTTAGCTGTTGTTACAGCATTAGCTGCCATAGCCGCAGTATCTACAGCATTATCAGCTAGTTCAGTTGAGGTTACAGCATTTGTAGCTATCTTAGCTGCTGTTACCTGACCGTCGGCAATATGAGCAGTATCAATAGAACCATCAGCATAATGTTCAGAATCAATTTGACCGTCAGCAATCTTAGCTGATGTAATCGCATCATTAACGATTTGATCAGTACTGATAATTGCTCCACTGAATTTATTAGCATGGTTGATTGCACCAGTTGCTAATTCACTTCCTGTTATAGCACTTGCGGCTATCTGTGTAGCTGTGATAGTATCATTTGCTATATCACCAGCAACTATCGTTGCATCAGCTATCATTGCAGAAGTAACTGTACCTGTATCACCAGTAGTAACTACCGTACCTGTGACATTAGGTAAGGTGATAGTCCTATCAGCTGTAGGGTCAGCAACACTTAAAGTGGTTTCAAAAGCATTATCTGTTGCACCTTCGAAGACAATAGATAAGTCTTCACCCAGTGCTAAGTCACCTGTCATAGGTGTTGTGCCATCGGTGGTCATGGCATTGTTATCAATCTCTTGTACTGTATATAGTACTTGGTCGTAGTTATTATTTAGATCTTCAGCTTTAATAGCAGAACCAGCATAGAAAGTACCTTTTTTAGTATCTACATTAGTATCTCTAAGAATAACGACCTTAGCTCCATTAGCAGGAGCTGTGTCCATTGCGATCGTAGTAGCGTTGGCAAATGAATATGCAGTTGTATTTTGGATCGTTCCGTCAATTCTGACTTTAACGTCCGTTTTATCTAAATATGGAAATGTAAATGAATAGTTCGTTGTAGAACCATTCCCTGTGTAATTAACTTGTGTTACAGCCATTTACGCTATTGTATAAAGTGATCGGGCGGGTTATTTAGGCATTTTTTGTAATTGTTGTACTTCTTTATGTATTTGTTCTGATTCTTGCCATCTACCTTGTTCACGTAAGGTATTACCTAATTGATTATATTCATGTAAAGTAACAAGTTGCTCTGCTTTACCACCTAATTCTGGGTCTGCCATTAATAAATCCCAAGCATTCTTCTTAGCTCTACTTAATAATTCATATATTGGTCCTGAATGATAAGTATTATTCGGATCATACTCTCTACCTCCAAGTCGATCTCTTTCCATTTTAAGGATAGATGCTTTCATTTGAGGATCATTTTCAAACATTTCTGTAAGCTGAGCTTCCAGGTTTTGTTGTCCCATGTAGAATTGATATTTAGATTTAAGATCTGTATGATGTTCTAATCCTTCTCCATCAGGTCCAGTATTAAAGGTTTGTTTGAGATTTATACCACTTCTCATTAGTAGTTCTCTAGTCTCATTTGTTCCTATATTGAGATGGAAAGGTAGGATAGCATTAACCATTCTAGTCATTGGGTGATAATCTCTTATTTTCTCACCATTTAAAATGTCATACCTATATGGTAGGACGTTTTTTGTAGTAATAACATCAGCCCAAAGGTTTCTATTACCTATACTTTGCCAGAATCCAGAGTTTAATTCTCTCATACCTGGTGAAAATACCTTACCAATTTCATTACGTAAACCAGCTAAAGGTATTTGATTGTTAGTGAAGTTAGCTAATACTCTAGGTGTATCAGCAAAGTTACTTACCATTAAGTCTTGTAACTGTAGTAATCCAGCCATAAATGATTTATTAGTAACATTTTGAGCTACAATAAAACCATACTTACCTAACCAATTAGATGTCCATTCATCTCCCATTACTTTCTGTGCATCAACTACATCAGCAATAGAACTAAGGAATATATTAAAAGGTTCTAAAGCTTCATAGCTAACATAACGGTCACCTACTTTAATGGATCTAGGTTGCCATCCAGCTTGTATCCAGCTATTTCTTAATGTCCTATCAGGAGGACCATTACCTGTAATTTGACCATTTAAAGCCATCCAAGCTGCTGAACTAGTTACACCCCAACCTATAGCAGCACGTCCACGCATTGTAGCCCGTGCAATCTCTAAGTCATTAGCACTCTTAATACCATACTTAATCATATCTGGGTCATCCCATGACTTAGACATGATATCAGAATGTTCTTTTATAAAACGATTAAAATAAGGTGTATACTTAGAAGTCATCCTAAAAGCATTAACACCTGTTCTAGCGAATAAAAAGAATGGTCTAGCAAATGGAAGTTCATTAAAGAACATATCCATTTTCTTAGTCCAACCAGTTAATTCTTGTGTTAACTTTGCTTCGTCAGATGCAAATATAGCCATCTCATCTGTAAGTTGTCCATCAGAACTCCAAACTTTGCTTTCAAAATCAACCTCAGCCTTTTTAATCATAGCATTCAGTTTATCGTCTGACATGATTATAAAGTCCTGACCTTCTTGTGCTTTTATTTTAGACCAAACATCATCAAAAGCTAGTTGTCTTTGCCTTGCTCTACCTATAATTTGTGTGAAATAAGTATCAATAGCTCTCATAGTACGAGGGCCATAGTTAAATATAGGCATCTTATTGATTCTACGTAAAGAATCAGCAAAGTGCATGGAAGCTTGCTCACCTAAAGTACCATGTTGTTGGTAATAGGACATCATACCGTCCCATTCTCTATCTTTAGTGTTTTGAATAAAGCCTCTCCAACCATCTTCTTTCATACCATAAGAGTTGAAATCAGCAACTGCTTTCTTCCAAGCCTCATCTCTAGCAGAAATCATGGCTCCAATAGATTGAAAAGCACCCATCGTAACATTATCATCTGAACGTCCTAAACTACCTAATATAGTAGCAACAGGTCTCATAACTGTTTGTAATCCAGTACCAACTAAAGCTCTCATTGGAGTCTTAGGACCAGATAACATACTGTTAATACCCATTGTTTGGAGTTCATTCAGTATAGCATTACGTTGATATTTATTAGCACTTTTATATCCATGTAATTTACGATGGAAGAATTCATTAAGATCTTTCCAAGACTGCTTATCACCATTAGTGGTAGCAGTGAAGTGCATAAATGATTCTAATAAATCATCATCAACTTCATTTTTAACAAGTTGTTTAAATGTTCTAATTTCAGCTGCAGCAGCATCTGAAGCTCTACCACGTATAGTAGCTTCTTCAATTGTATCTTTTAGATTACCACCAGCGTTATGTCTTCTAAGGTTAAAACTAGATAACATACTAGTTTCTTTACGCATCCTAGCTATTGCTGCATATCTTGCTAAAATACCATCTAATAAACCACCGTCAGCAGCTACATCAATTTGATCTTGAACACTTAATCCAGCTTTAGCTAAATCTCTAGATTCATAAAGGAGTTGTCCTAAGACTGTATCTGTTGCAACTAATTGAGATTTATTAAGAGCACCCATACCTTCAATAATTGTAGGTTTGTGAGCATCTTTAGCTTTGATGTATTTAATAACATCTTCCTGTGGTACATCGATTAAACGACTATGACCTGAATCATTGACAAATTTAATTAGATCACCAGTTGCGTTAGCTAAATCTTCAGCAATAGCTGGTGCCATACCTTCACCATAAAGTCTATGGTAAGCAGGTGAAGCTTCTAAAACTTTAGCTAATGCATCACGTTCAGCTGTTACAGTACCAGGAGCACTGTACTCTAAACGTCTAATATTAGCCTCCGTCAGAGTGCCCCTAGGAGAGCCGTATTTTTGACTGGGGTTATTACGTATCTCTATCATATCTCTAGGCCCCTTCACGGGCATTGTAGAGCTGGATAGAGCTTGATTATCTGTTATGTCCCCACCTTTATAATAAGCTGGGTTTTGACGTGGAGTACCAGTAGCTAAATCTAATTCAAGGTGTTCTTTTGCAAGCTCTTTATTAGCTGTGGCCTGACGTGCAGATCTAAGATCCATATCACGATGTGGTCCCCAATCTAATTCATTCTTATCAGCATAGACTTGCATTAAACCTCGACGTTGTTCTTCAGGTAGTTTCTCCCAAGGTCCAGTCTTACGCCATGCTTTGATATCACCTGTTACTTCACCTTTATTCTTTAGCTTCCTGAACATACTACGTTCAAAAGCTTGCTTAGCTTTGCTCTCTATATAAACAGTTTTAGCACCATAATCTACATCAGCACTTTTAACAATGGCTTTTTGTATTGGATCTTTGACTATTTTATTGGCTACTTTTTTTGCTGCTACGGATGTTGATCTAAGACCCCAACCCATAGCTTCGAAAGCTGTATCAAATAAACCACCAATACCTAATCCTTCACCAATATTATATGCTGATCGCATAGCTGGTGACATATCTTCATTAGTCGCAATAGGGTTTAAGATACCTGCCCAATTAGGCTGTACATCTATAAGAGTTCTAGCTAAGTTTTGTTCTTGTGATTGGTTACTAATGAAATCATAAGTAGCACCTTGAACAGCACCTAATCCTATGCGTCCTAATCTACTAGCTCTAGCTGTGGTAGCAAGACCTTTCAGACCTTTAACACCCCATATAACTTTACCAGTACCAATCATTCCAGCACCAAATTCAACACCAGTACGGACAAACTTACCCCACTGTGTTTTCATTATTGGTTTCTGTTCTATCAACCAAGGAGCTTCAAATTTATAAGGGTTTTCAGGATCATCAATCTCATAGAATTCTTTATCTAAAAATTTAGGAAGAGAACCAATACTATTATAAAGATCAATAGCACCACCAACTACAGCTCTACCAAGTTCACCTTCATCAGGATTTATATCTTTTGGATCACGAGTATCTCTTGGATAGAAGTTAGGGTTTAAAGGATTTAGTGTGAAATCCTCACCACCTATTTCATTACTTTGACGACCAGATGGGTTTTCAGCTTGCTGTTGCTCTAGCTGTTGTTGCTTAATTTTAAGCTCTTCTTCCTCTTTTCTCTGTTGCTCTTCCGCATCTGCTTGCTCTATAACTCTGTTATAGGCTTCATCTTGTTCGTTCATGATAAGACTCCATCTATGAGATCTTTAACATTAATACCGATTAAGGCTAAGGCTAAGCCCTTCTGTTGGTAGGTTTCATCTGGTACAAACGTAGGATCTTCATGTTCATAATGACCGGTGCCTGGTATTGCTGTATTTGAACCACCAATATTTGCATATAAATGACTCGTTTCCCAATCTATTTTTTTATTAATAAGATTGTTTACAGTAGCTTCATCAAGCACTGCTGCTAAAGGATCTTGGATCCAGCCTCGATCTTCAAAGTCTTGTAAATCCTCAGCACCAAATTCACCATGTGTTATTTTTTCACCACCACGTTGGATTATATTCTCCCACTCAGCCACAGGTAAGTCTGTTATCTTATTATTGTATTTTTCATCAGTTGTCTCTATTCCACCTGAAGAATTTCTTACAGCATTAACACGTTCACTTGGGTCAGGGATATGAGCCACTAAATCTTTTTTAGTTTGTATATATGGCATATAACTTACTGATCCAAACTCATCTCCCAAAGCTTTAGCTTCTTCTATTACACAAGCTTTTGTTTTAGCAAGGCTAGGCTTATGTGTCATGTATTTTCTAAGCTCAGGACGTATACAAAGAGGTATACCTTGTGCACCTCTAGGTGGTAGTGGATCTAACTCTTTAATTGCCCTAGCTCTATTAATAACTTGAAGATAAGTTTGTGTAGGATAAGCTTGCTTAATTAATTGAAGTGCATGTGGATAGTGATCACCAGGTTTCATATCTACTACTGCTTTCATTAATTCATCTGAAATGAAATCAGGATCAGTATCAATGATAGATGGGTTTTCTTTAGCTTGCTTCCTGCTTTCATGAGCAACTTTATCATAAGTCCACATCTTGTCCAAAATCTGAAACCCTGCGTTATCTCCTGTACGATAAGGTTGTCCAGTATTTGGATCTATTTTTAATGGGAATAATTCACCAGATTTAATTTCGTTAACTATATCTGTAGATACTTTTCTGTATAATTGGTTTATATCACCATCTTTTTTAAAATCCCATTGACCACTGACTATTAAATCATTAAGTCGTTCTTGATACTTTGCGACAGCTAACCCTTCAACAATTAAACTTTCTGAACTTCTTTGTTCAGTACGTGTTAGTTTTCCCTCCTGTAAGTCTTGTACAGCATTTCTAACTGCTTGTTTATTTAACCTAATGACATCATCACTAACACCTTGTTTCTCTATTGTAAGTGGTGCAAATTTTGCAATCATAGCTTTTGAGTAATGTCCACTATATAATTCAGACATTCTCAATCCTGTGCTGTTAACTCTTGCTCTTAAATCTTGCTCAGCAAACTTATCTGCAATTTTTTCTCTAGTAAGAAATGCTGAAATCTCCTGAGGTACTTCGTAACCACGAGCAGTGAATTCGTTCATTGCATTTTTTACTTCATAATCAGTTGCAGCATCACCTGTCTTTACACCAATATCAATTAAACGGTCAACCCATTGCTTACCAAATGAAAGTTCTTCGTTTTTTCTATGTCGCCAATCATCTGCAAAACGTGCATTAATAATTGTAAGAAGTTCCTGTTGTTCTCTATAGTAACCACTTTTTGGATCACCCCATCTTAACTTTGGACCTTTACCACCTTTTTGGTACTCTAAATTATCAAGAGCTCGCCACATTTGTAAAGTAAATCTACCGTCTTTTGCGAATCTCTTTAAAGCAGAATAAGTTCTTCTTCTAGCACGACCTAATTGTTTAGGATTCATACCAGATTCAGAGTGCATTGTATCATAAATACCTTGTGCTACAATATCAGGCTGACTACCATAAGAGAACATCTTACCTAATATTTTATCATCAAAAGATTTATTCTCTCTTTTCTCATAAGCTTTATAATCACGATTACTTATTAGAGCTAACTCTTTTTTACTAAATTTATCCATCTGTGGACGTAAATGAGCAGCTAAGAACTGATCATCATATCCATTACCAGGTTGTCCTATTCCTTTAAACTTTAATAAAAATTCACCTTCTAAATTCCGCATTATAATACGGGCTTCACTGGAATAAATTCCATCAGGATCTTGTTCTATTTGAGCCCAAGTTAAACCACCAGCTTCTTCAATTGGTGTTTCTTTATTTTCATGGAAAAATTCAGGCCAGGCTTGTATACCTGCTACACCCATTGCAGCTTCCTGAGCACCAAGCATAGCTCGGCCACTAAGGTTTAAGATTGCATTAAGTTCTTCAGCAGAAGCACCTGCTAATTTTAATCTATCTCTAACACGGTTAATACCTGCATCTGCCCAATCAATGTTCTGACCTCTAAACTTAAAATATTTAAGTTCCTCTGGAGTTAAACCCCATCTGGTAGCAACTTCTGTGCCATAAGCAAGTAGTTTCCTACCTTTCTCTTCATCCCAAGCTTGGACTTGTCCTAAGACAGTTGATGATAGACCTTTCAGTTGTTCCCAAGCTTGCTTCTTTTTCTGCCTATTCTCTTCTTTAAGTCTATTCTCTAAAGCGTAAGCACCACCTGGACTGACATCCGCTAGCCGAGTTTTATAATGTTGTAACTCGGCATCGCGATATGCTTCGGCATGTTCTGTTGCTAAATCGAAGTTTTCTTCTCTAATAGTTTCTTCAAGATCTTGAGTATCTTTAAGAGAATTTAAGTATTCTGTTCTGTTCCTTAATTCTGCTTCCCGAACAGCTTCCATGCCGCGTACGACATCTTGGGTTTCTTTATCAATTTTCCAAACTTGATCGGGAATGATTAAAGGATCAAATTCTTTACGTTGGACTTGTCCACGAAAAGTTAATCTTTGTACCATTTTACTTAGTTGTAGTTTAACCGAATAACAGTGAACCTATACCTGCAACAACACCGAGTGGTGTAGCCATACCAACTGCTCCTAAAGAACTAGCCATGCTAGCTACACCGAATCCTGTAGACACAGCACCAAGTACACTTGAAGCAGCGTCAACGAATCCACCACCACCACCACTAGGCATACGTGCCATAGCACCTTTGATAGGTGCAGGAGGTCTTGTAGGTTTAAGTGGATCTTGCCATTCTAAATCAGGCAGCTCTAATGGAGCTGGTATATTTGGCATATCTTGAGGTCTAAGCAGTCTTCTAGCTTCTACTTCTAAATCAGCTTGAAGTTTCCTTCTAGCTATATCACTCTTACTAAAGATTGAGGCTTTAACAGCACTGTCAAGTTGAGCTTTGAGTATATGTTGATTAGTTTTGAATCTAGATCCTACATTATCAATATCCCAGTCAATCTTCTTCATACTAAAACCAGCTTCGGTTGTAGCTCGTTTTAGTTGTCGATCCATTTCATTAACTTCTAAATTTGCACTCTCTGTGGCGTGCATAATTTGTTGTTTAATTGCATCTAAATCTAAACCAGTTTTTGATCCACTGATTTTTAAATCACGGTCTGCTTCTTCTACTCCTAGTTTAGTTTTAGCAACCTGATCTAAAGTTGCAAAGTCTATTTTAGTACTAGCTAGTTTAGCTTTAGCTACAGTATTTAAAGCTTGGATTCTATTCTGCCTAGCATTAGCTTCTGCAGTACTTGTCCCACGTATGAGAGTTTCTACAGTATAAGCATTTTGACGGCCTAAAGAAGCAAGCACCATTTGTATTGCCTTACCTTGTGATCTACCAGATTGCACTGCATTAGCAGCTCCAAGTCTTTGTAACGCTTCTACATTACGTTCTGTAGTATCAAAGGCTGATTTAGCTTTTTGATCACTAACATTCCTTCGTATGATATCATTTTCAAAATCAGCTCTAGATCTAGCTGCTTTAGCATCTAACCCTACTTCTAATTTTTGAAGTTTACGTTGAGCTTCGTTAGCCATTAAATCTTGGACAATACCAGCTTTATTATATGTAGTCTTACCTTCTTTATCTATTAAACTTAATTGTGATCCAGCTGTATCAAATTTAGAAGCTTCAGCTTTTTGTTTAAGATTAGTGAGTTGATTTAATTTACTGTAGTCTATTTGACCTTGAGTATTTTTTAAACCTAATTGTAAAGAGGCTTTATCGTATCCCTTACCTCCTACAGTTTCATAAAGATCTTGTATTATACCTTGATTTTGGAATGCTCGTTCAATGAATTGTTCATTTAAAACTTCATTTTCTCGATTTATAGCCGCTTGTGCAGCTAATGTATTCATCCCAAACTGAGCACCTGCTTGTTCTTCACTTTTTTTATAACCTCGTAAACTTTGCAGGAATTGATAATCCTGAATGTTTATTCGATGCTCCCAGTCTCTTATAGCGGTCTCTTCTTGGTACTCTTTATTTAACTCATCATTTTCTCTTTTAATTCTAAGCCCATCTCGGGTATGTTCAAATTGCTTGTACTGTTGACCTTGCTGAGTCTCACTACCCCAGTTAAACTCATAATTCTTTACATCATAATCATATTGTTTTTGAACCTGTTCTCTTTGAAGAGCTACAGAATCTTCACCAGCTTTGTTACCGCCGCCGCCGCCTCCAAAACATCCCATGTGTGTTACTCCCCTAGTTTGTTTTTAAATGTTTTACGTATTTCTAAGGATACTATTTGCATTTTTTGATAACCTTGGGTGAGTAAAGCTACAATGGGTATTAATTCATGATGGGTATCCCTCCATACATGAGCATATATTTTATCTGTTTCATCTCCATTTTCTACTAAATTAGCTGCCATCCAAGCATTATACATAGATATATGTTGTGATAACAACACATGCTGATGTCTACAGTAAAATACGTTTGTAGGCATTCTGACAAATAAATACTCTAGAACTTCTAATAAATCGTTTCTAGTTACTTCTTGATCTGCATCGTAGATATCATCTAAAGTTCTAGTTATGCGAGCTATCATCCATAAGTAAGCTTGTGCATCTACATCTCCTCCACAAGCATCTACGATGATAGCTTTTGTTTTTTCTTGTATTACTTCTCTCTCTTGGGTGGTAGTCATCTAAGTTCTCCTATAGAATCTTGGTGAGTAGTAACCTTCCCACATCATAGATGTTAATGATACTGGAAAAGGTGAGTCGCTATAAATACGTATGGTAAAATTATCATTTTTTTGATGCACAGGTACTGTCATTACCGATTGCTCTGCTAGAGGTACGTCGTTAGCTAGATAGAAGTTAGCATCAATTGTTGGATGTACATCATTCCACTCAGCTGCTCCTTTGGGTTTCAATTTAAAACTTACAACACCGGATAAACCTGTTGAAAATTTCATCCTTTGAATTGTTAAAGAAGCTGTATAATCAGAAACTGTACCTTCTGGGTTAAGTTTAAAATAAGTTTTAGGTAATATTATATCATAATTATATTTATAACCAACGATAACTTTACTAGCTACAGAAGTTAAATCCTTCTCAGCAACTGAAAAATAGGTACCAACTCCATCTGTCCCACGACCTGGTGTAACTGTAAATCCTGATTCAACATAGGTAGGATTAGTTAAGTCAGCAGCGTCACTTCCTACAACTAAAACTGTTGATAAATTTGCATCATCAGTATAAGGTATATAAGCTTTAGTACCTTCATATACTGTACATGTAGCAGCTGCTCCACTACCACCACCTCCTGAGAAGCTCACAGTAGCCCCGTCAGCGTACCCACTACCAGCATTGGTAAGTGTGATAGCTGTCACAGCTCCGCCTGCTACAGTGGCCGTTGCTGTGGCCCCTGTTCCTTCACTAGAAAGTATTGGTGTAATAGCAACAGTAGGTGCTGAAGTATATCCACTACCTCCTGCTGTAATTGTAAAAGCATCTATACCTAAATATTTAATAGAACTTGCTGTTGCATATAAATCTACACAAGGGTTCATTTTCTGTCCATCAGAGTTAACAAGAATCTGTTCCTCTGGTGTTTGGTTCAAACTAGCACTGACTAAAGTATATTGACCAGACTGCATTGTAACAGCATATAAAACATCAGAATCAACTGCTAGTGTTTGTACTTTACCTGGACATTCCCAACGAAACCAAGCTTGCATAAGTTCATTTTGACCATCAGAGTATGTTCTATAGAAATATACATCCTTTTTAGTAGGACCATACATTGCTATAAATGAGTTCTGTGGACTGGATGATAATTCAGTAACAGTATCAGGTACCCATTCAGATACCATTCTACCTATGTCTAAAACTTGTGGGTTCATCTCTTGACCCGCAGTTCTCATCTGATAAATACGTGTATAACCAGGTGTTTTACTTAAGAAGATAATATTAGTACCATTATCTACAGGGTCTATATCAATGTCCATCTCATAGTTTGAGATACCACGTATAATAGTTTGTGTTGGTGTGAATAAACCATTAGGTGCGTACATCAAGAACTGTTGGTTCTTACTAAATAGAATTAAACCCTGAGCTGTAGGTAGTACACCTGTTAATAGGGTAGGTCTAATACTAGATGTACTTAAATCGACTGGATCAGAAGCTATTTGTGTAAGAGCTGAGACATGGTAAAAGTTAAAGTATTCACCTGACTGACTCATAGACACATTATCTTCTACAAGGAATCCAAGCCTATTACTATGGAAGAATCCTTGTTGAATTTTTTTACCAACAAAACTAGGATGTGAATTAGTAGAATCATCTCCTACTAATCTATTAGTCCATGTAGCTGGTCTAAATGTAAATGCATTAGTACCTGTATTAATTAACTCATGTGGCATAGTAGCTGAGTTCAACCCAGGTGATACATCAGGAGCTATATACTCTTCCCAATGGCCCACACCTGAAACGCCATCATCAGCAATGAATCTGGAGTAATAGGTATCTTCAGCAGAGTTTGTTGTGTTGAGGATTTTAACCACTCTATGTTGTTTAGAACGGTCAGGTAAATCTGATACATTTGATACTTGATCTTGATATGTTTCTAATCTTTCGTTATCTGGACCACCTTTACCACTTAAAGTGAAATCAACAGTACTACTTATTTCTAAAGATGTATCTAATCTTGTAACTGTTAGGTTGTTAAAATCTCCTGACCAACCATCGATATCACTCTTAAGGTCTGTCAGAATACCATCAGCAGATGGATCATCATCAGTAGTAAATGTAGCTGTATTAGTAGTAGATCCTATTTTTATACTTACATTATAAGTTGTGTTAGCTGTTACAGCACGTAATCTAACAGTACCTACACGATTAGTATTGAATGTAGGAGTTGTTTGTGCAGTAATTGTAACTGTTTTATTTGTTATAACTGTTGTATCTTGAACAGTTAGGATATCATAATCAGTAGGAGATGTACCAGTTAGATAAGATTGTGCTGGACTTGTGTAAGTCATAGTCACAGCAACACCTGTTGTTACATTCCAAATGTAAAACTGATTACCTTTAATACAACCCATGTACTTCTCATCACCATCTCTATGGATGTAGAACCACTTGGCGTTTGCATAAGTATCTTGTACACCTAACTCTTTAATAAATTTAAAACCTGGTCTTTTAGTTAAACCGAATGTAGGGTCTGGATAAGCATTAATACAATCAGTAACTTGGCCAGGTAACTTTTTATCATCTGATTGTTTTGATACTCCACCTAAGTAACTAGGAATTGATTGGGTAACATTAGCCATTAGCGTTGTAAAGCTTTGTAAGGTTGATAGCTGTTATATTTATCACCACCTTTTGGATAACCAAAGAAAGTGAATTTACCTTGATTGCATTCATACTCTAAAGCTTTTGCACGTGCTTCAAGTTCGTTCTGTTTGCAAATACTATATAATTGTTGATCTCCTATAATTCTACTAACAACTAAGCAGGCTGAACGGGTTGTAATATAATCTTGTATAGGTCTAGGTAAGTCTACCCAGTCAAAGAACCAAGTTACATCACACTCCATAACTTTATCCCAAGTAGATTTATGTTCAATTCTATCGTATAATTTACCGTTCCTTCTAACTACATCATACTCTTTATTAGCAGCTTCAGAGTGAGCTAGATCTAGTTGTAATACATTACTTGGTATTGCTATTTCTTTATTTGTGTCGGGGGTGAACTCATAATTATATTCTCTATTGAATGTCCATCCCTCAGACTGGACTTCCCTAGATACCTGTAACAAAGTATCGTATGCAATCGCAACGTCCGGGTTGGTTTGATCGAGTGTAGTTACAGGTGCCTGACCCACAGTTGCTAATATTTGATTTACTGCTGGTAGTTCTTCTGTAGCGTTAGTGGTAGGTATAGCCATAGGTATAAATTTTTGTGAATAAAAAAAAGGGACCCGAAGGTCCCCCTTAAAATTAGAATGCAGAAGGAGCAGTAGCGCCTACATACAATTCAACAGCAGCAGCTGGATTGAGGTAATCAGCACCCATTGCCAACCTACCTAAAATGACATCTCCCTGATAAATCACGGATACATCACCTGAAGTAATTTGTACTTGAGGTCCGATTGCTTCAACACAACCTGCGGCTTCACGCTGGAAGATAAGACCACAGGACTTGGAGCCTAGTTCGGCTGCAGTACCGTAGTCATTGTTGATTCCAGTTGTAGCACCTGAAGCGTTCTCAGCTGCAGGTCCAACGAAGGAACCTAGGTTTCCTGGTGAAACTTCGCCAGTGGTTCCACCATAAGCGGTACCATACTTGCTTAGGAATGGGATATTCATAGACTTATATATCTTGATTCCGGCAATCTCTACGACGCCTTTACCAGATTGTAGTCCTGATCCCTGCTCATCTCTATTGATGAGTCCATTGTTACCAACTTCTTGAATAAGAGCGTAGTACTGACGTGGGTTTAGAACACCTACACGACCGTCCTGACTTACTCCCTTCTCATCTAGTGCCGCAGCGGCATCAAAGAAAGCAGTTGTTAGATTAGTTGCACTAAATGCATCTGAGTCGTTAGTAGTTGCACCAACACGAATCTGTGTTCCGCCTGGTTCTACGAAGTTAGCTTTGGTGATAGGTGAAGCTGAACGTGCACCGCGTGTTACGGCACGGAAAGCTAGTCTATCATATTTTTCAGCTAGGCTGAAGCCGATCTTACGGCTGATCTCACTACGTAAATCGTAGTGTGCTAGGGTCTCGTCAAGTTCATATACGAATGCACTTGAGATTAGTAGATCATCAACTGTTATAGTCTTCTCAGCTACTGGAGGTGCGCCGTCACTGTTACCTAAGATGGCATTTCCTGGAGTATGGAATTCAGCTGTGGTGCGACCCGTGTAGATGAACTGCAAAGATTTGCCGTTCGTTAGGGTACGCTTCATAATTAGATCGCGAGCAATCGTATTATGCTGGAAGCCTTTAAACATTTCTCCAGAGAATAGCTTTAGGTACAGAGCTCTAGCATCACCAGTCGCGTTCGATTGACCTGGTCTGGTCAGACTGGTAGTTAGATCCGTACTCTGATGAGCCATTATCTATTAAAGATTGTATTGTTTACTTTCTTACGTACGTAAATTTTTTGATCATTTTTTTTGTGGTCTTTCCCACCGTCTAGACGGCAAAAGGGTATCCTCGTAAGTGCCAAATGCCAATGAAAGAGAGGTCCGACTCTGAGGTGCCTCTCTTCCTACCTCATCCTAGAAGAGCTTCTTCTAAGGACTGAGGCATATCATCATCCTCATCTACGCCTGGTGGTTGTAGATCACTAGGACTAGTATCCACTGGATCTTTAATCTCAGGTGATGGTGAGTATGTTGTGACAAAAGCTTTCGCTTTCGTACTTTGATGTGCCATTAATAATCCTCTGATAAACGGTTATGGCAGGGGCAATCTGCAGCACAATTATAATGTGCATTAATGTGCAACACCTCTACCATCGCAACGAACCCCAGGGCTAAGATAACTATAGCCCATGGGGATTCAAGATACTTCATACTTCTTTTAAATGTTTAATTGGAATAGTTATTAACTTCTCCCAAGGGTGACTATCAATTAATAGAGCAGCTTTATCTTTCTCCATTCTTTGTATGAAACCCTCATAACCATTATAGATAGACGTACTGTCATTTACAACAACAGTTGTACCTGGAAGTATCATCAGAAGCTATACTTTGTACCGATCTTGGTACCCCAACTATTGTCAGCGTCACCATCAGCTGTAGTTACAGAGATTTCTCCGTAGAACCCAAGCTTCTCAGTGGCTGCAACAGTAGCGCCAACCTTACCTGACAGTTGATTATCAGATTCATCTGCGCCATCTGTTGAGATAACAGCTGGTCCACCTTGTACGTACCAGTCTACTGCACCTGCGCTATCTTCATAGCCTACATGGAAATCAGTAGTTCTTGATTCGTAATCAGATCCGGTATAACCGGCGTTGCTCTCCACGTTCACGTAGACTCCTGCGAAAGCCGGAGCTGCAAAGAATGTGGAAGCGAGTGCTAGTGCTAATCTTTTCATTAATAAAAGTTAAGTGGTCTTTTGGTAAGGCACGCCGCGATACTTGAGGGTTACTTGCTTTTTTTGCATTGGTTTTCTCCAGTACCACACCCCCGTTCCATGATGTGGTTTCATGCGTTCCCAGTGGGAATGAACGGACGCGGTTGCCTGTGGCTTCTACTGATTCGACTATCGAGCCGCCATGTTATTTAAAAGTTAACGTCTGAACGTTGTAATTTTTCTTGTATGTCAGCACGGTAAGCTGGGTCACGTTCATAACGTGGGTCACTCATAGCCTTAACTAATTCAGCTTGACTACGGAATGAATTACCACCACTAGATGGTGGCTTACCTTGTATGAGTTTACCATCTGTACCTACTGCATCTTTATATCTTGCCATTAAAGCTTGTACTGCAAAGTAACATGCAAGTTTATCACCGCGATCCATCACGGTATCATACATGTTTTGTTCGTCTTTAGTTAAAGATGTCTCAGCCCAAGCTATTAAACCTTGGTAATCCTGTTCACCTCCAACTAATCCTTTTAACTCAGAGATATCATCATCAGATAAACCTTTAGCTGCTTCTTCTTGCTGCAACTGTTGGGCTCTGTATCGTAGATGTAATTTAGCTAACTCACCTGGGTTTGTTTTAGCTAATTCTGTTAAAGTTTCATCTGAAAATCCAGCGTCTCTTTCATCCCAAAGTTTATCTAATACACTGACGGCTTCTTCGTCGTCTGCTTTTTCTTCGGTTGTTTCTTCTGCTTTTTCTTCTGTGTTTGTTGAAGATTCAGTGGCATCCTTTTCTCCTATCTTTTTTTCCAGTTCTATATAAGCCTTCTCAAGTTCCTGAGCGTTCTCATACTTCCCTGCTAAGCGCTTGTCTTGCGCTTCTTGCATAGATTCACCAACCTTGAGTGAGTCCATCTCTTCTTCAGAGAATTGACCCGATTCAGGGGTGGTTTCATCCATGGTTAATGTTTGTTCTTCTGCTGTCATAGGTGGTTAGTAATTATCCTGGTCCTAGTGGTGGAGCTGTTGGCATCCCTTCTTGTAAAGCTGCTCCTAAAGCTGGGTTTTTAGTTGGATCAGCTAATGGTGTATTCATAGCACCAACTTCAAGCTTCTGCTGCTCCATCTGAAGAGCTGTCTGTTGTTGTTGTTGAGCTTCTTGCTTAACTTCCTGCATACTACGTACAAGATTTAGTACATCTATACCTTGTGCAGCTGCGAGACGTTTGATAACTTCATCAGGTTGAATGTAATTCATCAAAGCTTCTGGCCCCATTGTCTGTGCAATAGTAGTTAAGAAAGCAGATAAACTTTCTCTATCTTGACCACGCCCAAGGGCATTGACACCAGCTACAATAGTTGGTTTCACTAAACCTTTAGGTAATCTAGGAATTTGACCAGTCTTTTGGAATACATTTAATTTTCTATTTAAATATGGTACTAGGAATTCAATAGTAATTAGTGAGTATAATCCACCTAACTGTTGATCTAGTTCCATCTGTGTCATTCGAACTTCTTCAGCAGTTGTTCGTTCTGACTGTCTTACATTTAGAATAAGGAATGCTTCTGATAAACGCTTCTCTAATTGAGTAGCCATCTCAAAAGCTGTACGGAAGTCAGCTGTTTTGCCAACTTGAACCACACCTATGTCATCGGGTCTACCCTGAATGATTGCACCATTCCCTGCCGTGGCTAGAGTCTGTGGTTTTGTGGTGCTAGATGGTGATACAGTAAAGATCACTTTAGCAGCTGCTGCAGAGCCTTCTACAAGGGCCTGACAGAGTGCTTCAAGTGACTTAAGATCACCTAAGAATTCTTCTACCCTACCTCTCCCGTAGGCTTCACCATCTACAGAATTAAATCTAAGAGGTAACCAAGGGTTAGCATCTATAGGTGCTTTACCTTTAGAGGCAGGGATAACATAATCATATACTTCTTGATGCCATACAACACGGTTATTATCACGTGTGATATATGTATAGACATCACATTCTTTGTTACGTCCTTCGATATCACCCTCAGGATCGTTAACATCTATAATACCTTTGTATTGAAGTATCTCAGGTGGTACTTCTTTCTCCAATAATTTGTGATTGACGCGTTCTTTTGTGACAATTTCAATTACATTACCGTTACCGTCTCGCTCTACAACAAAGCGATTCAGAGGGAACATCTTTAACCCTTCTTTACCCATGAAAATCAATACGTTACCTGCGACTACCAAGTGTTTGAATGCTT
>VTLG01007902.1_pt1 | contig 23105 bp, 38 predicted proteins | sample 4694571 | NCBI WGS metagenome assembly VTLG01 (sample SAMN12604809, study PRJNA352737) | marine metagenome | biome: ENVO:00000447; feature: ENVO:00000209|ENVO:00000569|ENVO:01000036; material: ENVO:00002151; isolation source: viral sequences binned using virsorter ...
TAGATATGTAAATCCTTTGGATCTAATCTTCCAACTTCTACCAACCTATTAAATAATATGTTGTGTAATGGATTATCAAATATTTCAGCCATCAGTAATATTCCCTTTGTTGCATGATCCGTGGTTCATCCTGATAGTCATCTGGTAAATTAATAAAGTTACCTTGACGAAAACGCATTAATGCCTGAGTAGTTGAATCCACTAAATCATCATGCTCACCATAAGGGAAAGCGGCGCATTCTTCAATAACTTCTTCTGCCCATCTTTTATCTGCAGGGTAGTATACTCTACCAGACTCAAATAGTGGCGCAACAGAGTTTACACGTACATGCTTATCGTTTCCTTTGCTTGGAACAAAATTCACGACAGGGACTCCTACTTGACGTAATTCGTGAGTTAGGGGTGTACCACTTGCCTTAGCTTCAATTATCACTGTCTCTGGTTCCCAGTACTTATACTCCTCTAATGCAATTTTTTTTAATTCAGGGAAGTCCCACCTCCCCTTACGAACATCAAGCAAAATTACATGGGGACCCTTATACTGAGGATAGAAAACACCCCACGTGGTGATTGCAGAAAAATCGGCTGTTTCTTTTTTACTGAAGGCTGTGTCATAACTTTGTATGATGTGTATCAAATCAGGAATATCTTTTTTTCTCCACTCCTTCCACCATTCTCTTTTAATAATTGAACCTTCCTCTGAAGTAGGATTTTGTTGCCACTGTGCTTGCCACTTAGCCTCGGACAGTGATGCTTTAACCGCTTCTAATTCTTCTAGCTTCCAATAGTTTGGCCAAACAGGATTATTGCTTGGCATGATTGCAGGAAATTCTACCACTTCCCATTTATCTGCTTTCGGTTCTGTTTGTGCGTTTAACAATTTGCCTGTTAAATCTTTCGTGGACCAACGTGTCATAACAATGACAATTGCACCACCTGGCTGCAAACGTTGACGAGGACCAGAAGTATACCACTCATAAGCTGAATCCATAGCCGTTTCACTTAGTGCATCTTGCTCGGAATGTGGATCATCAATAATTAATAAATCTGCACCACGACCGGTTATTGCACCACCGATACCTGCTGCATAATACTCGCCACCTTTATTTGTTTCCCAACGCCCTGCCGCTTTGGAGTCTGCTGCAATTTTACAATCTTCAAAGACTTGTGCAAATTCACTTGTATCAACAAGGTTTTTCATCTTACGACCAAACCTAACTGCAAGTTCTCCTGTGTGTGTTGTTTGTATCACTTTTAATTTTGGATTTTTTCCTACCATCCATGCAGGAAACAAATAAGAAGCAAACTCCGATTTAGTGTGTCTGGGGGGCATGTTTACTATCAATCGCTTAATCTTTCCATTGGCAATATCTTCAAATTTCTTTGCTATCTTTCGATGATGATCTCCCTCAATAAATTCTGGCCAAACGTGTTTGACAAAGGGAATAAACCTTTTTTCAGCTAGGTCTAACTTTCTTAATTGCTGTTCCAATAGTTCTGTTTGGAGTTGGACCTCCGTTTTGTTTTGCATGGTATTGTTTGTATCAAACTGGGGGCGTAGTGTAAATTATTTTGTACGGGGTCTGATTTAGGGGGGTGGGGGTAAATATAAAGGGGTTTTTGTTTTTTGGTTTGGTTGTAAGTACCTAGGACCATGGTTCACGGTCCTAGGTTTAATTATTTATTTCTTTTCGTATCCTAGCTCTTGCGCAATTTTCTTTTTATATTCAGGAAAAGGCAGGTCTCTATATTTATCAACTGCCTTTAAAAATTTAATATAATTTGAACCAAGGTTAATGGTTCTTTTTTTAGTTTTAGTTTTCTTTTTCATTTTTAATTTTCCTTTCTAGAATAATAACATCATTATATATATGGCTGTCCTTGTTTTCGCACTCTTCATAATGTTTTAATTCAAATTCGTTCATATACTCTATGACCTTCTTTAAACTTTTTGTTTCTTCATTGTTTAAGTTCATGATTTTTAAATTCTTTATTGAATAAATTTCATCATTAATCTTTTTATTAATATCAACGTAAAAAGAAAAATCATAAACGCTATTTTCTTTTGAGCTTATGAAATCCCCTAACGCTCTTCTAATACATTGTAATTCGCTAAGATTTAAATTAATCATTTTTATTTATCCTTTCTAATTTGATTTAATAACAATGAAACCTTTTTAATTTCTTCCTTATCCCAGTATTTAAAGTATTCGTTGTTTTCGTCGTTAATATCTTGAATAAGTAATCCAATATTATTTTTTAAAGTTTCATTTATTGAAACAGTCAGAATTAAATAATCTAATAAATTTTTTGGGTTATCATCAAAATTTACAGCATGATTTCTAACTATTGTATTAGTTATAAATTCGTCTTTTTCTGTAATCATTTTTATTTATCCTTTCTAAAATAATTCAAGTTGTTTGGGGTTTGGTTCTTGAGCCATGGTACACGGCTCAAGGTCAATGAAATTAAAAGACTTTGTAAGATTATCAAACAAAGCCCTTTTGATAATTTGTTTATTTACATAAAACCTAAATTCAAAAAGATTTTTTTTAATTTCTTTTTTCGTGGTGGTGTGGCTTACAAAGTGATTAGAATACTTGGAACTTGAACCAACGTTCACATTTACATTACAAGTATCTTTAGCCCCCCAACTTTTTGAACTGTTATAAATACAGGCTTCAACATCGTTCCATATTGCATAAGCTCTAGACATAATTTTTATCCTTTCTTAATTAATTAATAGCCCAATTTATCCCATAAACGCTTAAATTTCAAACATTTTAAGCAGCTTTTTTATATCGGTTCGGGGTTCATGAACCACGAAACACGGCTCTTTAAAGCCGTTTTTGGCTAATTTTAGCGCTTTTTTGCCTTCGTATGCTTTTATAAGAGAGTCACTGCCCCTTTTAACTAAGATAAAAGTATTAATACCTAGAGAAAATCTCTTTAAATGCCATGATATCTGAAAAGGGCTAAGATTAATTTTATTTAGTTTTATAAATTTTAATTCTATCCAAATTTCTTTTTTATTATAGATTGCTGTTATGTCTGCTGTACCTTGCCCTATTCTATTTTCAATTCGTTCAAAATAAACATAGGGCAAAGATTTTTTTAATTGTTGATAAAATTTACTTTCACTCACATTTTATAGGCTGTTAATTCAAATTCAAAAGGCTTCAATTTTGCGTGATTAATTGAAAGAGAATATTTATCAAAATCATATATAAAATTATTTACAGTTTTAGATTTAGAAAATTTAGTTTTTAAATATTCATCTAAATTATGAAGCTCTATTCCAAAATCCTTAATATCAGGGTCATTACTATTTACAGTAACAGTAGCAACATAATTAGGAAATTGCTCTATTACTGCTAAAGCTACTGCGCATTTAGTACAATTTTCTGGTAAGCCCTCGTTAATGTGTTTTTGTGTAACTTTAATTGTTTTTTTTATTTTCACTAAAAACCTCCATTTCTTTTTTTTCAAGATTTCTCATTTTTTCTATAATTGTATCAGTAAATTCAATACTAAATTCAAAAGGGCTAACGTCTTTATTTTGATCAAAATCATAAACAAAATCATTAACTGTTTCTTGGTCTTCCATACTTATCTGAGTATTAAATTCAGTTTGGTATGGTGTGGGTTTATTATCTGCTAATCTTAATGCATAATTAGTATTACCCCTTTCTACAATTCTAGGTTCAAAATCTAATTTAAACATATTTCTTAATTTCTCATCAATGGCTATAGCTACTGCACAATAAGTACAATTTTCAGGAATACCATCTTTGATATGTTTTTCTTTAACTTGTATTCTAATTTTGTTCATTTTGTATATCCTTTATTTTAATAACTGGTTTAAAATTTATTTCTTCAATATCATTACCATATAATTTTATGGCTTTTTTCAATTGTTGAGCATCTAATTGTATTTTAAATCTAAGTTTTTTTAATTTCTCAACGTAGCTATTTAAATTAAAATCATTAGAGCAATTATTAATTTCAATATTTATTAAATCTCTTATTAAACATTTTTCTTTTGTACTAAAATTTAAATTCATATTTATCCTTTCTTATTATTTAATACTTTCATTAATTCGTTAAATCTATCTAAATCAAATCCAACGTCACTTGTTGCCATTTCTTTAGGTTCTATCGTTTCGAACCACTCTTCTAATAAATCTATTAAACAAAGATAAAAATGTTTATCATTGTTAAATTCTGAAGAGTTAGAGGTATCAACCTTTATATCTATCATTTTATTTTATCCTTTCTATTTATATGGGATTTTATATGAAAAGTTATACAATTGAAAGGTTTTTATTCATAGAATAAAAGTCTGCTATTTGCCTAAAAATCGTAAAATCGGTAGTATCTCTTTTAATACTATTCACTCTATATGAGATAATCATTATATTGTCTGATGTATATCCTTTGTTATTATCAATTCTATCTATTGTTGGATTAAAATGTTTATTTTCTAAACCATATAAAAAAGGTTTTTTAGTAATAGGACATTTATTATCTTTTGGAAATTTTGATTTTACAATATCTTTTGTAAGTGTGAATTCCATATTCTTTTCTTTTGCTCTTCTTTTTGCTAAATGAAACAATCTATTGAAAGGCGTTTTTGCGTGTAATTGAGCATTATATTTTACATCACAAGCTCTACAATGCCATTTATGAGTATTACCTTGTAAATCTACCCAACCACTTTTTTTATTTCCAAATTGAAAATAAGGTTTCTCAATTTTACACATTGTGCAAACTAAAGAATTAGATGCTTTTCTATGATTTTTTCTAAGTTTATTCATTTTATTTTATCCTTTCTTTTTCACGTGAAAGACTATCCCAATAGTATGGGATAGTCAAGATAATATAAAATTATTGTTTAGTTAATTGAAGGGCTTGTTCTCTTCTAAATGGAATTCCAAAACTACCTTTCATAATTTCGTCAAGTCTAGAATTCATACCTTCACTTGAGCCTTCCTCGTAAAGTACATCGTTCATACAACTTTCTACGTGTTGTAATTTATTAATTTCTTTGAATTCTTGCATTGTTTTACACTTATCCTCGGTAATTTGATCAACAATGCTTTCAACACAATCCTCAATTTGACTGTGAGAAATAGCTCTATCATCACTGGGTAAGTTATAAGATGTAGCGCCATTTCTTTTAAGTATTTTAGCAAACTTATTACTTTCAGATAGCTGTTGCTCTTCTAACTTTTTTTTCAAAGTTTTAAAATCTTGTTCTAACTTAAAGACTTTTGTTTCATAACTATCTATAGCTCTTTTCCATTTTTCAACTTTAAGAGATTGTCTGATTTTTTTAGAGATTTGAGATTTAACAATATCCTTCTTTTCAGATAATTTTAAATCTATAATTCTTTTTAATGGATTAATTAAATCTCTTATTTTTTGTCTGTAATGGTCAATTTGATAAACTTTTAATTGTGCCATAGTATTTTATCCTTTCTTGTAAAAGGGGTAGCGATCAAGATACTTCGAATCGGATTCAGAACTACCCCTTTTAATTTACGTTATTTAATTATTAAATAACATAATATCCCATAAAACTAAGATATAAATTTGTCAAGCATATTTTTTGTTATTTTTTCAATATCAATATTTTTATTATGTTTATAAGCTGTACCAAGATATAAAGTATATTTATTTACTTTATTTGGTGCAATTCTTTTTCTTATTTGAAATTGATCTAAACAAGCTAATTGATTTCTAATTTTAGTTAAAAATAAATTATAAGGATCTAAACTTACTTTATGAGTCTTACCGAAATAATCTTGACTATAATAATATTTTTTCATTTTCCAATATCCCCAGCTACATGATGTCTGATAAAAGTTCCATAGGGTAATGTCTTCACCCAATTTGTCAATTTTTCAGAATCAGGTCTATCTTGTTTTCTGTTTACTGTATCTTGCCAAGCAAATCTAGTAAACCCTTGTCCTGCATAACAGCCCCCTTGCTCTTTTTTACCTACTTTCTTTTTTTGGCTACCATGAGCAACAAACTTAATAATATAATCTCTATTAATTCTTGCGCATAATGGTTTACCTGAACCACAATTTTGGCACTTAATTTTTTCATTATATTCTGAAGGACACCTCACAAATTTAACACCTTGTATATTATCAACTTTATCAGTCATTGTTGAGGGTGCTGTATAAACTGTATCTCTTTTATCACTAAAACTATTTAATGCTTGTATGAGTGTATCAGCACTATAATTTATAACAGTTTTCTTTTCTTTATTTCTTGGTAATTTTTTATAATCAAAATGACTATAAGTCCATGATAAGCCATTTTTTACAACAGCATTTAAAAGAGCAGCCAAATATTTTTTATCAATACCTTTTGCCGATTCTTTTGGTTTTGGATTTAATGCACAACTTGAAGGACAAGAACCATACATTGAAGTACCTGATCTATAAGTCGTAGCAATATTGCCCGTTTTTCTATTTGTTGAACTATTTATTAATTTTAACATTTTATTTTATCCTTTCTTTAGGGTTATATACAAAGGATATAAGATATAACCCTATATCCCATATAAATATAATAAATTATAATTCAAGTCTTGATTTTTATATTTATGGGATTATATGTTATTTAACTTTATAAGTCGGTATAATTTAGAAGTATACGCCAAACTGTAAAGGGTGTTAGTAATTTAATGAAGGGGTTAGATATAACTATACAAGCGATTACTAACAAAATGTTATTGGTGCTAATCTATTTGGCGATTAGTTAAATGTTTGTTTCAATCTTTAAACAGCCAATAACAAAACAGAAAGGAATAAAATGGAAAATTGGGAACAATGGGAAGAAAAATATAAACCTATACCAAACCACATAGATAAAGAAGGTACTTATTACGCAGATCAAAATGGAATTAATTATTCTTTTGAAACTTATGGTAAAGAATTAGAACATATACAAAACCAAGATCCTAAATATGTATGGACTTTAGGTGAAAGTGATAATGTGCAATATATTACTAATGGAAAATGGTTGGTTAATAGACTTGCATACTTTGTATGTAAAAACCCTTGTAATAAAGAGAGAGGGTCAATTGAATATACATATCAAGTATTTGAAGAAAACGATTAATAGAAAGGATTAAAATGAGTGTAGATACAGGACTATATGACAAAAATGATAAGAAAGTTTATTTAACACCTACAAAGTGGTCAGCCACAGAGAGAAGACTATTTCATGTTAAATATAAAGATCAAAAACTTTTTAGAGCTTTTGAATTACAATATTCTAAGTGGGCAATTTACAATATTAAAGATTTTGAAGATATTGAAATATTAAAATATACCGATGATGGTTTTTACAATGTTAAACTTACAGGGGAAACTTATTTGGAAGAGGCGCAAGATGTCAATTATGAAAATTGGTGTGGTAGTTTAGAAGTAAAAAAAATATTTAAAGATTGGCATGAGCCTGAACTAGAAATATTTTTAGAAGATCACTCTAATTTATTTAAAATTGAAAGTGTGCAAAGTGACATAAAATGCACTATAGAAGTTAGTGATTATGTTAAATTAAAAAAGTATTTAATCGCTTGTTAAAGAAAGGAAGAATATGACGAATAAAGAAAGAGCAGATAAAATAAGAAAGTTATTAGGTTTACAAGGAAAAGATACTGATGATGAATATTATAGAGTCGCTGATGTTATATGCGATTTAAAACATTATTGTGATTTTTACAAACATCATGAAAACGAAAATGACAATCTTAATTTTGATGACGAATTAAGAAGAGGTTTAGAATTTAACGAAATGGAGAAAGTATGAATAAACAAGAAAAAGAAACATTTTTAATGAATTGTTATGAAAAAGCTTTTGTTATTTACAGTTATGACAAAAACTTACATCTAGCACACCTAGAAAATTCTAATATGCCCTTAAAAGACTTTTTAAAAGCATACAAAGTTAAGATGAGAGAATTAACTGATGAGGAGGTAATATATACACCATGAATACAGAAAACAAATTATTAAATATTTTTAGTGAGTATCTTGATGACTTTACATTAGAAGAATTTTTTGATGATAATTGTGGATTAACAAAAAAAGGTCAAGAATTATTAAATGACATAAAGAAAGAATTAAATGAATAAAATAATAATTTACAAAGAAGGTGAATATCAATCTCTTCCAATGACTGAAAGTTTATTTTGGAATAGAGTTGATAATTTAAAAAGAGCTGTATTAACAAGTGAGGAATTTGAATTTAGATTAATGTGGTATCACAAACTACAAGAATTATTGAAACAAGTACCCTAGTGTTTATTTATTTATTTTTTAATTGTCTTGGGTGGATTGTTTTAATTCTTTATGTTCTAATTCAGTTGAATCGATAACTTCATATTCAGCATTAACAATATTATTATCCCGTATCTCTTTTAATTTAGATTCCAGTTCTTTTCTGGTCATACTATCAAGGGATGCGGTCACAACCTCTTTACGATCTACATAAAAACCACCAAGTTGACCTCTTCTAAATTCAGCATTTATTGCAGGTCCTAACTGTCCATTTTCAACAGCTTTATCTCTTAGTCTTGCTAATTCTCTAGAATGTTTAACAATATCAATTTTAGTTGCATCAGCATATTCTCTTTGTAATTTTTCAATTGCTTCAACAACACCTGGGTAATACTTAGGATTTCTTAAATTAGAAGCTGCAGCAGTTGCGCTATGTTCTTTATATCCTGCTTGTCTTGCACATTCAGTTGGAGTTATTCTTCCATTTTCTTTACAAAATATCTCAACAAATGCTTTTTGTCTGGGACTTAACCCACCTCTGTTTTTTGGCATAATTCCTATAATATCCTTCTTTTTCAAAAAGGTATAGTTTATTTTTACCCTAACTATTTATAATATACTAAGTATGGCTTAAAATATCCCAATAGTGTAACATATAATAAAATCTGTTGTTACAAGATTGTGACATAAAAACATATATAATTCAATAAATTAACTTAATGTAACACTGTAACAGGTGTAACACAGGTTTGAGCAGTAAAAATATTCTAGGGGGGCTAAAATAAACTATACTTTTATAATTTGATAGTAGAGCCATACGATCAGGAGGAAAGAAAGACTCTACTATCATTTAACAACATATGCATTGATGATTTAACGGGTTGTATGAACACTGGGAATCGAGGCCCGAACCATCTCCAAGCAATTTGCTATGATTTGCATATATAACCATCGAAAAATTCCTCTATCCCAACTTTAAAAGGGCGGTTCGCCCTTAAACTTTATAACTGGTTTACTCTGAATAAATTTTGTAGTTTTTAAATCCTTCCGGGTCCAAAGGTGGTCCCCAATAGAATGATGTGATTTCATCCGAAACCCCGTCACTCCACGTTTGGCGGTAGTGCTTATTTTCAATGAGATGCCCTTGTGAGTGACAAACCTTACACTGTTCAATAATCTCTTCTGCTTCAAATGATAATCTGACATATCCATTTCCTTTACAATGATCACATATAATCATAACGCCTCCACAGTATTTTTCTCAATCTTTCCCATTTCTTTCTTATTGCTAACTCTCTCATGGTCCGTGGTTCTCGTAACGCTTTCTTTGATACGTCTTTGTAGAGTTTCATTAATCGTTTCTTTAGTTTCATCTATATTTCTCCTATTATAACATCTAATGCAAAATGAATCGCAACGCTTTCTACTACTGGTATAACTCGCAATTAAATTTACTATTAAATATTTTCGATGACATTTACTACATTCATCAAATTTTTCGTAATATTGTTCAAAATACATTCTTTCTTCCTCCTATTCCGATAACTTAATTAATACCTGACGTAACCAGGATTCATCTTTTGTTATCTCATAATATAACCAAACACAATAATCAAATTCATTTTTTGTGTGTGGATGTTCAACACACCCTCTTACATACGTATGAAAAGGTGAGTAATGAACCGTGATCCATGTAACAAGAACCACGGTAACACAAACGAAAAAAACGCTACGTACCATTAGAGGCGTCTAGCGTGATACTCGATGTCTCTTCTATTTTTATCTACTCTATTCTCTAGTTCCTCGAATTTTGCTAAATAATACGCTTTTATCGAATATCTCCCTGCAATAAATCCTAAGACAAAAACACCAAGAATAGCAATAACATGCCAAAATTGAAACATTTTACCTCCCTAAAAAAATTTTGGGTCATACATCTCAAGTAAAGTATCAAGAGCCTTGCTGCCTTGTTGCAGCACGTGTTCCCATTCTTCTTTACTATACGATGTATCGTATTGTGGATTATAAAACTTTACTGTCACCCGTTTACATTTACGACATTCGTAAACTTTTTTGATGGGGCTTTCAGGAAGTTTCAACTAATCCGCCGATCCGTTCCCTTCTTTCTTTCTTTCTCTAAATTTTACATGCTCTTTATCAACAAGTTTCCTAATGAAATTGTTAATCGTCATATAATCCTCTTTAGCTATTACACGTATTTTATCATACGTGTCTTTATGTATAGCAACACTTTTATATTTTTCTATATTCATGGGTTATATATATGGGATAATATATTAGAAGTCAACTATTGTTTATAACAAACATAGAAGATTCTAGGCACCACGTCTGTGTATAAACAGGATTGATACCTTGTTGAACAGCCCTATCAATAATACTATTTTCCATCACAATACGTCGTGACTCGCATTTATCTTGATCAAAGTATAATTCCGCCGTATGCCTAACAGTAGGCATCCCAGGTATCGAAATTATTGAAATAAGTAACCATATTTTAATCATCAACCTCTTTTATTTCACCCCAACTATTACCTATCTCTACATCTACCTTACATTTGACCTTGAGATCAACACAATTTTCCATTATTGTTTGTATGACCGAATATTTTTCGGGATTATCAACAGATAGATTCAATTCATCATGAACCTGGATATGAGGAAGAAAACCTTCCTCGTGCAAATCTATCATCGCTTGCTTTGTTTGATCTGCCGCACTGCCTTGTATTAGCTTATTAAGAGCTTTGTAGGTAAAGGCACGTCTAATGTTCTTTCCGTGCTCTCTAATCGCTTCTACATGGGGTAATGGTTTATTAATACCAAATAGATTTGGTTCCCATAAATCGAAACGACATTTGCGACCAAGTAAGGTGCGTATATATCCAACATCTTGCGCACGTTGAGAAACTTTATCAGCAAGCTCTTTTACAAAAGGAACACTTTTATGATATTGTTTCCAAAGGTCTGATGTATCTTCTTCATCTAAACCTAATTCAGAACCAAGTTTACCTTTACCCATACCATACATCATACCAAGGTTAATTGTTTTTGCTGTCTTACGATCAATGCCTGCCATATCGGCAACAACTTGATGAAAGTCTGCGTCTTTATTTTGATACGCATCAATAACAGTATCGGAACCGGGCAATCCACCATTTGTTAATTTAGCAAAGTGTACCGTGATCCGTGGTTCTTGTTGCGAGTAATCAAATGTTCCCCACTTGCATCCTTCTTCAGGAATAAATAATCGTCTGATACGTGGACCAATAATATTATTACGTGCAGGAATTTGCTGTAAGTTTGGATTACTATACGAGAATCTACCTGTTACTGTTCCTCCTTGATCCGAACGCATTTGGTGGATCTCAGCATGAATCCTCCCTCTGTACGAATGCTTGAGTATTGTATCGATGAAGGTGGTTCTTGCTTTATTAATCTCCCTCGCTTCAACAATGTTCTTGGCCAATTGACTAGGATGCGAGTTAAGAAAATTTTTATCAAATTTAGGCTGACCAGATTTTGGTGTCGTTTCATATCGAATACTTTTCGCATCGAAAGCTTTCGCCACTGACGTTGGAGTCCATACTTCCACAGCAACACCTGTATCCTTATGGATATCATCCAATATTTTTTTCTCTCTTTTAGCGAAATCATTTTTCGTGCGCTCTGCTTCATCAAGATCAATCCTAACTCCTTTCTTTTTCATTTCAAATAAAATCGGAAATAGCTTTGTTTCTAAATCAAAAATAGACAATAGATCTTGCTTAATTAATTCTGTTTTAAAGAACTGCCATAACTTTAACGTGAGTACTGTATCTTGTTCAGCGTAAGGACCAACATACATCGGTGGTAATTTCCACATTTCTCCTTTAGCATCAACACCCCAGCTCTTTGCTGCATCATATAATAATGTTTCACTTTTCTTTTCTGCTAAATAATGTTTACCTAACTCGTTAAGTGAATATCTAAATCTATTTTCATCAACAAGAGGAGCGGCAATCATTGTGTCAATAATACGACCATGAACTTTTAAACCCATAGCGTGTAACCAACCAACATCATACATCGCATTATGAAATATTTTATCGCAAGGTAATTCTAAAATCTTTTTTAATTGACCAGTAAATATTTTTTGATCAAAATTACCACCACCTTCATGATTGATAGGGAAGTATCCTGTCCATCCATCAACGGCTATGGCAACGCCTGCAACAAAACCTTTTTTAACAGGCCATCCAGGACCAATGCCCGTATTTAAACCAATATCATTTGTTTCTAAATCAATACAAATTTCTTTTGCATCACTAAGATCTGGAATTGATTCAGGAGGAACCCACTCGCTTGGTGGTTGAAACAATGGTATTTGTGTCATGATGTTTCCTTTTTGTTTATTTCACCTGCAATGCCAGAGTATCCGGCAATGTCTATGTAACAGTCATCAGTGTGCATGTTTTTTAATCGTGCAACTTTTACCAACAACATACAAATTGCTACATCATGAGGCGATATTTCTACATCGAGAAATGCACTCCACAACTTTGCAATGTTTTGATGATTAAGTGTTTTATCACCGTAATCTTCTTGTCGTTGACCTTCGACTAACTCAATGGCTTTCTTTAAAAAGTCAGATGTTTTCTTCATGCAAATACCTCTCTAAATTCTCTGTTACTGCGTGAACGAACTAAATATAAATTTTGTTTAGCTCTTGTTAAAGCAACATAAAAAACTCTTCGTTCATCATCTTTTTGTCGCCAATATGATTCATCAGCCTTACGTGATAAATCAGATAAAACCATTACGTTATCTGCTTCTCCACCTTTACTTCCATGTACTGTAGAGAGCGTGATCCGTGGTACGGGATTAAAGCTACCTTCTTTTTGTATAACAGTAGAGACATACGCTTTTTTATATTCAGGGACCTTGTCTAATGCTTCATGCCACGAATAATCTTTTGGTACTTGCAATCCATTTTGTTGTTGTAGTTGATCAAAGGTAAATGTTGATTCAGGATCGACACCTGTTAAATTTTTATAGCCACGTTCAACACCAACATTACTATTCATATAATAATACAAATCTTTTAGTTGATTGAAATCAATGTATCCTCCTTTCTGAATGTCTCGCCATGCGGTAATAGCATTAACTAAACGTTTACCAATAGAACTTTTATCTGCACGATGATAAAAATATCCAAGTATACGTAAGTCATCTTCTACTTGATCGAGAAAGTAATTTGTTCTGCCAAGGATTAACCAGTTACCTCTTTTTAAATGTTCATAATTTCGTCTTGGTAAATGCACAATGTTGCCTTCTTCTTCTTTAGGGCTCCATGTTTTTGCTACTCTATTTTTTACACGATTAATTAAATTAATTGCACGTTCTTGTATTTTAATTGGCAAGCGATACGATTTGTCAAGAATAATTCTATTACCTTCTCTATTTAATAAATACTCACTACGAGCTCCTGCCCAGTTAAATATAGCTTGATCATCGTCTCCTGCAATGTAAACTCTTTTTGCTTTTTCTGCGAGCTTATCAACCATCTGCCATTGTATGTAAGAAAGATCTTGAGCTTCATCAATGATAAGAACGTCGAGCCGTGGTGCGATATCCTCTTTTAAAAATTCTACAATCATGTCAGTAAAATCATATTTATATTTACCACCACGACCAAACTTATAATCATGTAACGTTTCAGCAATTAATTTTAACTTTGGCCACCCACCTTGCATGTGTCCACTGTGCTGAAACTGTGCGTATAATGTGTTACCATTTATTTTTGCCATATCAATGACACGCATAAAAATATCATTAGGTGACGATACACCATACGCTCCTAAAACTTCTGAATTAGGATTAGATAACTTGACTTGTAGTTGTTGAGATAAATATCGATAGTCTTCATCATTCATAACATCTGATTCTGCTAACCCTAAAGCCTTAAAAGCTAAACTATGTAGTGTACGAAAGTATTTAAAATCTTGATCTTTACTATCAGGAAAAAAAACAAGAGCTCTATTAAGAGCCTCTCTTGCTGCTTTTTGTGTAAAAGCAAAGTAACCTATACGATCAGGTGATGTATTTGGTAATTCTTTTGCAACAACTTGTTCAATTAAGTAAGTTGTTTTACCCGTGCCTGGTGGACCAAATATTAAATTAACAGCCATTAAAAAGGTATCTCCTCTTCAAATGTAGGTGTTTCATGTTCATGTTGATCTTTATCCTTTAATGCAAATGATTTTGGAACGTACCATACACGACGAACCTTACCACTAATTCTTGTTGTTTCACTATCTCCATCTAACCCTCTTATACTTGAATGTATCTGTGTTTGGTTAAAAGATTTAAATTGTTTTTTAGTAAGAAACTCAACCAATGCTTCAAGACGAAAATAAATTTTATCATTTTTATGTAATGCTTGACCTAAACGTAATCCTTCCCAATCTATTGCATCTCCTTGATCCGTGATAAATTCTTCAAGTAACTCGGCAAATCTTCCTGCCGCTGTTACCTCTACAGGCATTTCAATAATCTTTACGTTCGCTAATAATGCTTGAAGTCTAGCTGTCCAGTCTCTGGGATTTAATGCATTAGGTAAAATGTTTACTCTACCCATACAAGCTTTACGAAATAAATTTTGATCATACAATTCATTATTAGATAGACTTAATCGTTTTCCATCTACTGTAATAAACCACTGTGATTCATCTGATTGAAATTTTGTTAAATCATCAAACTTACTTTCAAAGTCATCACCAATACCAAACTTTCTCGTTTGACAAACAGAACTATTACAGTGCGAACACATTGGTTCTATCTTACATGTGTAATTATAGTCAGTTGTTTCATGTTGTTTAATTGTTTTAATAACTTCGTTCATCTTTAATGGTTGTTCCATATACTTTTGATTAAACTCAGATATTTTATCTTGCCATTCTTTTGGCCATTTCTTTTTTGCATAGACACTGTAATGAAATAAAACAACATCTCTAGTACCTTGCTGTACTTTTGTTGACATAAATGTTTCAAGACATGGTGGTCCATCAGACATCTCTTTAAAATTTTTTTTCTTTTTTAATTTTATTTTAGCAAAATCCTCTTCTGATATTCTAAACTTTTCGACAAGAGTATAAAACTCTTCAAGAGTAGCCGCAGAACCATCATCCAAAAAAGCATACCTATTGTTATCAGTACCACCAAAATAAGGAAGATTAAGAAAGTTCCCAACGTCTCCACGTTCCTTCTCAATCTTTTCTTGTTTTGGAAATATTTCACAACCCGCATAACCAAGTTCTCCTGCAATCTGTTCTAATTTTTGACGCATTAATCTTGCAGAAATAAAACTCTTTGTAAAACAAAATATATGTGCGCCACCACTTTTAGAACGACATACAACTAAAGGAAACTCTTCTTCTCTAATTTTATCTATAATTTTTTTATGATCTAAAGGGTAATCATCAATATCAATACAACCCCACTGACATGTGTTATCATCTGTTATTGGTATAATACCCAAACTTCTTTCACCTGATAAGTGTTGTTCCCACAAATCATCGGTAGGTGGTTTTCTGACAATGAGAGATCTACCCTCCATCTTGCCTTTATCGTTTATGCCACCTTCTTTTTGATAGCAACCGTGTGCTCTCTCTTGACCTTTATATATTTCTTTAAACTTTTCCATCTGATGCTCATAATATTAAAAAAGGGCGGTCGAGCCGCCCTTCATAAAAAGGTTTAGTACGGCGAATCCGTTTTAGTCTCATCACTTTCGTGTTTGACTTTGGCTACGCCCGTATTAACGTCTTGTGAGACACCTTTGGCCGTATTGTAAAGGCCCGAGTCTTTATCAGAAAGAAAATTACCTGCGGTAATATCCCAACCATACCAAAATCCTTGATCATTTTCTTCTTTAACTGTTTTAAGGTTATAGAATTTTGAAAACATTGGTGGTGTGAATGGACCATTCTTACCAATTATCTTGGTAGTTTTCATCATTGTGTTCCACTTACGACTTTTTTTAAGCTGTGTAGCTTTCATCGTAATTACTGCCGGTTCCCCCACATTATCTTTTACAAGTAAAACAAAATGATTAGCACATGTTTCCACATAGTTTCCATTTTCTAAACGATCTTTATTTGTTTGATCTCTGGTTGTTTTTGTAAGTATATCACTGCCTGCATCATAAATATTAACAGGAGCGCCCGTACTTTCCTTTCCTCGATCTCTCCATTCTACATATTGTCTAGCATATGCACATGGTATGACTGTAATGCCATCTTTACCTTTGTACCATTCATTAGTTGCACTATTGTAAATGTCACCAGGTTTAGCACCATCTAAGTCTTCTAGTTCTTCAGACAAGGGTTGCAACACTTTCAACCGAGGTGTTGCTATATCTTTGTCATCCATTCCTTCAAATCCCACTTGAGCATCAGTTTCAAACATATCATTGAAAGGAATGACTTCTGCGGTCTTCTTTTTTGTAACGGCTTTTTCCATTTTTACCTCTTTATTTTTTCGTTAATTTAGTCTTTGAACCAACAAAGACGCCAAATTTGTCCATGGGCAATTCATCACCATTGGTGATTCGCTCACGAGCAAATGCTTTAAGGGTCATAGGTTCGACCCAAACCTTTTGCTGAACTGGTAATCCCAGTTCTGAAACTTGTTTTTTAAAATCTTCTGCTTTATCATCTTCTCCACGACCAAAAGATGCAGACAATTGATTTTTTATTAAATCACCATGTCCGTGGTCCCTGAGCCAATCAAAAGCTTCCTCTTTATATTTAGCAGGTATCGATGCATATATTGCAGGTACCACTTCTAATTTAGAGCCATCTTTTAACGAGATACTTGTTAAATTCATTTCGTTCATTTTTTCAGGAATTACTTCCTCACTTATTTTTCTAGCATCTTCTTTTATTTTTTTTAATGCTTTTTCTAGCACAGACGCTTCGTCTTCTAAGTCAACAAGCTTTTGAGATAACTCACTAATATCTTTTAATGCATCATCTTTTACATCTATGTTAACATCTTTTTCAAAATCAATCATCGATTTCTCCTTTCTCAAATAAATTAAACTTAACAGGATAATAACGGTTTTCCATTCTATCCCATTTTAAACATTGTATTCTACCACGATTCATTTCTGATGCAATAGCACATGCAATGCCCATCGCAACGGGATCACCCATAAGTAAAAGATAATCACCATCACTAAAATCTTTCAATTTTCTTTTCAATTTATTTACAGTAGGTTGAGAACTTAAAACTAACTGTGTGCCTTTTGGCAATAATAATTCTAACTTACCGTAATTTTCAGCACTAAGAATATTTCTTCCTGGTACTTCTTGAACTACAAAAACTGTCATCTTTCTAACCTGCTAAATAATACTTGTATTCATATTAATCAAGCATTATATCTTAAATTAGAAATAATAATAGGATAACAATGGATTATAAGTTTAAAACAGAGCCATACGAGCATCAATTAAAAGCCTTGGGTGCAGCACATAATAAAGAAAACTTTGCTTTTTTTATGGAAATGGGAACAGGTAAATCAAAAGTATTAATTGATAATATCGCCATGCTATATGATAAGGGTAAAATTAACAGTGCATTAATTGTAGCTCCAAAAGGTGTATACAGAAACTGGGAAAGACAAGAAATACCCACACATATGCCAGAACATGTGGATTATTCTGTATTGGTTTGGAATCCTAGTTCAACAAGTTTCTTAAAAGAATATGCTAAGTTTTTGAAAAATGAAGATAAATTAAAAATATTTCTTATTAATATAGATGCTTTTAGTACAGCTAGAGGAACTGAAATTGCTAAACGTTTTTTAACAGTAACTCAATCTTTAATGGCAATAGATGAATCAACAACAGTCAAAACACCAACAGCAAAAAGAACTAAAACCGTTTGTAAAATGCGAACTTTAGCAAAGTATAGAAGAATATTAACGGGATCACCAGTAACAAAAAGTCCATTAGACTTGTATACTCAATGTTACTTTCTTGATCCAGAACTTCTAGGTTTTGCATCTTACTATACTTTTAAAAATAGATATGCTGTTATGGTTAGTCGTAGTGTAGCAACTCACAGCTTTAAACAAATTATAGATTATCAACGTCTTGATGAACTCGAACATAAGCTAAATCAATTCTCTTATCGTGTTTTAAAATCAGAATGTTTAGATTTACCAGAGAAAGTTTACACGAAACGTTATATTGAGATGACACCTGAACAGAAAAAAATGTATATTGAGATGAAAAATTTTGCTTTATCTATTTTAGAAAGAGAAACAATTACAGCGGCAGGTGTGTTAACACAAATGATTAAGCTGCATCAAATAACTTGTGGTCATATAAAAACAGATGATGGTAAGTTAATTGAATTAAAAAATAATAGATTAAATGAACTTTTAAATGTAATGGAGGAAATAGATGGAAAAGTCATTATATGGGCGGTTTATCGATATGATATTCAGCAAATTGAAAAAGCACTTCAAAAAAAATACGGACTTGACAGTGTTCGGTCTTTTTACGGGGACACTGATGCTAATGATCGTCAAGATATTGTTACTTCCTTTCAAGATCCGGAATCTGATTTACGCTTTTTTGTCGGAAATCCGAGAACAGGCGGATTCGGGCTCACTCTTACTGCTAGTCACACTGTTGTGTATTATAGCAACTCTTACGATTTAGAAATTCGTATGCAATCAGAAGACAGAGCTCATCGTATTGGACAAAAAGAAAAAGTTACATACATTGATTTTATTGCGGAAAAAACTGTAGATGAAAAAATTATTAAATCACTTCGTAATAAAATTAACATTGCAACTAAAGTATTGGGTGAAGATTTTAAAGAATGGTTAATTTAAGCGTAAACTATTTTACCTTTATTGTCTACGTACACTAATTGTACTTTTAATTTTTTTTGAAAGACGGAGAGTGTTCTTCTTATGTAATCATTTTTTTGTCTACCTGATTGTCGTATTGATTTTGTTTTAACATCAAATAATTTTATTGTTCCTTTTTCTGATATGGCTACTAAGTCTACTGGACATTGTCTATGGTGTGGAGAAAAAACCCAAAACCCCTTCTTGAGTAAATCACAAATTACTAAATGTTCGTTAAGTACGCCTTTAATCTGTTTTTTGTTCATTGATTAGAATTTCTATTTTAGTTTCCAACCTAATTAATCTTTCTTTAATTTCAGGTATAGTTTCTAAAATTGCATTTTCCATCATTATTTGTTTTGTTTCGAGGGCCGTGACACGTTGAGTAAGCATACCATATACTGAACCTGCTGATACAAGTATCATGGCAAACCATACTAAATTACGTAAATTAAAATCTTTATCCATAATTAAAAGAAAAAGAATTCCTTTTTCTTATCTCCTTCCACCGTTTCCTCTTCATCTATACTATCAATTAAAGTATCAAGATTATCTTCCTCATCTGTTCTTCTATTAGGATAAAGAGAATCATATAAATCTCCAAGACCACCAATTGCTCGATCACTAAACATTTTTGCATATTTTAAAGGTGTTGCTGCGGTTATTAATCCCTCTAAAATTTTACCATAATCTCTAAATCCTTGTTCTTTTGTAAAGTCTAATCCTGCCTTTCCAAACTCAGGTAGTTCAGCTATTCCGCCTCCAGGTAAATCTGATAAATTTACAGCTGCTTTATTATCGCCTGTATATAAAGAAAAAAGATCTCCCAAAAATCCTTGACTTTTTGATGGATCTACAAAACTTCTTGGACCTGTTCTTCTTAAACCTGCAAAGTCACTTTGATTAAGTGGTAATGCTCCTCTCATTCTTTCATTATCACCTTGAAACATTTTATTAATTAAAAGTTGATAAACGTTTCTTGTTTCGTTTGGATCTGTAGTAAATGCGCCTAATCCTACAAGTGGGTCTTTGATATATCCTAAAATATTAGGATTTAAAATACCCATGCCACTTGTGCCACCCGTGTCTAATTGATTTAATGTGTTTATAAATTCAAATGCTTGATCTTGATTTTCTAAATTATCTAATTGTTGTTGTAATGTATTTTTTGATCTTACTAATGTGCCATCTTTTTCTTGAGTAGTAACTGTATCTTGAAAAATATCTGGTTTATTAGCTTGTGTAGAGGCAACTCCTGCTGAAAAAGCTTCTGCTACATTTGTGCCATCACTTGTTTTTGGAGGTGTATATGTAGTTGAACCTGATAGTCCCGCTATATAAGCATCTCTTGCATCACTCATTATGCTACCAATTGCCTTCCTACATTTGTTGATACAATACCACTAAATACTGGATCATCTTGACCAAATACAGATTGACCTGCAGCCATTGTGTTTGGATTAATTACATTTGTTTGTGACAAAGTTGAATTGTTTGCAACTTGATTTAATAATTCTACAGGTACTTGTGAAGCAGCAGCCGTTTCATCATTTCTTATTGTTTGGGAAGGAGGTATTTGTGGTTTACCCCCAGTATCACTACTACCCATTGAAGAATTTTTTATTTTTCTCATGTCATCTTCTGACAAATTTTCTTCGTATTGATATTCTGTATCAATATCTATTCCGTAATTTTTTGCTAAATTATTAATTGCAACGTTTACTGCGGCAAAACTTGTGCTTGAGCCAAGATCTAATATTTCTTCAAGCTCACTTGCTTTTACCCCTTTTGCTAATAAAGCTGCTAAAACATCATAACGAAGTGTTGTTAGTCCTATGTCTACTAAAGTGGCTGGATTGAAGATTGCTTTTTGAAATAAACTTCTTTGAGCACCCCCTGCCATTGCACCACCAACGTCTTCATTGCTTGCTAGTCTTGCAACATATCTAACAAAATTATCTAACGTATCAATGTCTTCAGCTTTATCAAAAAACTTCATTAACTGTTCATTACTTTTTAAATTTTCTAATTCTTTAACAAGTTGCTTTGCATTTAAAACTTGTCCCTCTGCACCCTCACCTGCTGTTTTTGTTGATTTACCTAAAATTTGTTGAATAATACCATTTCTTACAGACTCTTTATAACCATCGCCTCCTTGTGCAATCAAATCATCAATTGCTTGTCCACCTTTTCCTGGTTTTGCTTTTCTTAAAACATCGTAAACTAAATCAGCATTTGTTAAACCTTTTGCAATTACTTCACTAAATGTAGAATTATCTAATGCGTTATATGTTCTTTGTATTTGAAATAAATCTAATATTTTTTGTTCAGGGTTAGCACCTAAGTAAGAAGCAAGTGATTCAGGATCTGCTTTCTGCCACTTTGCAATTGTGTCTTGAATATTGCCAGGATCTTTTAAAAGTTTATTTACAAACATTTTTTGAACAGCTTCAAACATTTGATTTGATAATGCTGGAGAAATTTCACCAGAACTATTTAACATTGCCTTTATTGTGCTTGCATTTACTCCTCCGTCAGGATTAAAAGCAGCAGCAATAAAATCACTGACATCGCCTTTGCCTGCCATGATGTTTCTTATTTTATTATTATTTAAAACAATATCAGTGTTATCTAAGTGCTTACCAAGCATCGCTAACAATGATTTAGCTTCAGTACTTCCTCTAAATAAATCATTATTAGGATTCATTATTTTTTTCACGTTTTGTAAAATAGTATCACCAATAAGTTGATCTAATGGATCAGTGCTTTCTTTTAATTTATTAGCTGCCTGTCTCATATTGACTAAAGAATTTATTGTCTTTGTCATTCCTTTATCAGTGCTGTTGCCTACGGATGCTTTTATTTTATTAAGTTGCTCTATTAAATTCATTGCAGGTTTACTTACTGCTTTATTAAATGGAACGTTTTTACCTTTTAATGTTTTAAAATTACCATTTTTTAATTTTACTTTATAATTTTTTCCAGGAACATAAGCATCTTTTATTGATGCAAGTATATCAGTTACATCTCCTTTTAAATTTGTAAAATTAATAAAAGCTGGATTGTCTTTATTTATTTTATTTTTAGTTTTGTTTATTAAACTTGTTGTAATTTTAGCGCTGTTTTTATTATACAAAGATAAAAGCTGCGGAAGATATTCTTCTGCTTGAGCCGCTGCTACACCACTTTTTGGAAATAAGTCAAATGCTTCTTCCATGTTTTGTTTTACTGTATGATTTAATTGAATTAGTTCATCTAATGTTAAAGTTCTACCACCACCAAATTCATTTAATTTAGTAATAACACCTTCCATTTGTTTACGTTGAACTTGTTCAGGTCTTTTTGTAAATTCTTTTGCTTGAAAAAAAGTTTTTCTTAAAGTTGGATTTAGGGCCAGTTGTGCAATTGTTAGTGGCTCTACGCCTAATTTTTCTGCAGCAAGAGCTAAGGCATTAGCATCTTTTATTAAACCAGGTTTAAACTGTCCTGTTACTAGTTTACCACCTACTTCAAATACACCAAACATTCCGCCAGCAAATGCTGCTTCAAAAAATTGTGATCCATCAAAAACTACATCATTAAAAAAATCAAATTGTACATCCTCATTTTCAGCGTATTCTCTTTCACCATAACCTTTTATAGCTTCTGTTAAATCTCTTAATTCAAGGCCTGTTCTTGAACCAAGTGTAACAGCTCCTACTCGTGTAAGTATACTTTTACCTCTCGTTAAGTAAGCTGCTAATATTTCTGAACCAATTACCATTGGGTCCATGTATCCTGCTATTAATCCAATTTCTCCCAGATCTCTTCCTTTTGGATTACTTAGTCTAAAATCTGTTTCTCCAGGATATCTAAATACTTCTACGTATTCTGTTTTGTCTTTA